>WLWG01000132.1_pt1 | contig 75070 bp, 94 predicted proteins | sample 6712871 | NCBI WGS metagenome assembly WLWG01 (sample SAMN12718693, study PRJNA515312) | sponge metagenome | isolation source: marine sponge | host: Mycale hentscheli | place: New Zealand: South Island, Marlborough, Capsize Point | collected 2003-05-01 | reverse complement strand
AGAGAAACAAAGGTTACTGCCGAAAAAATAAAGGATGAATCTAGAAAGAAAAGGATTCTGAAAAAGATAGAGACTGCAGAAGATAAACTATTTGATCAATTCAATAAGACTTACCTAAAGCTATTTAAAAAGTACAGCGAAATACAAGACGTTGAGCTACAGGAAATGCCTTAGAACAGAGTACCAAAAGCATGCGCTAACAAGTATAGCTATAATCCAGGGTACTGTATTTTCATTCTTCATAAGGTGTTTTTATAATCCACAATATCCTGAATCACACTCATTAAAATCATCATCAAATAAGTCGTGCTGTGTGTTATACGATTTTATTTGCTCATAAGTTAAACCATTAAAATCCCCTTTAAGCCATTTTCTTTTATAATCCTTAATAGATTTATTTTCTTGACGTATAAACCAATTAAATTTATTAGGAAATTTTTTACTTTTTAAATTAAGATTAAGAGGGTTAGCGTGAAAACAACCTATACAATTATTCTGCCAAGCAAATCTCACAGGTTTGTCTTTCCAATATGCTTCAATGGTGTCTTTGTATATGTTATCATCTACAAGAGGGAAGCTGATAGTTCGCCATTTTAATTGTTTCCATTTGTCGTTTTTATTTTTATTAATCTCTATTCTTATCCTATCAGTTTCATACCCATCTTCGCCTAACTTTTCTTTTGTGTTTATAACTCTTCTAATCTCATTTGCTCTAAACCCAATTCTCATGTCAATAGTTTCGCTTATTGTTTTGTACCACCACTCTTGTATAGGTTTAATTTTCATTTCACTTGTACAAAATCTTCCTGTTACTTGTGGTACTCGAGTTTTACCATTCCTATCAATAACTTTATCAAAGGTTTTACCTGTAACCCAAGTGATTTTTCTACCTATGTATTGCTCTAAGTCAAGCATAGTGTAGATTATGGTATCATCTTCTGCTGTGGCTATAAATGGTGCTTGTATTCTGTCCTCTACTTCCTGTCTTAGTTTCTTATCAGGGAACGTGCATCTTTTATCTTCTATTCGCACCAATGCGAACACATCATAGTCAGCAGGATAGCTAGCTGCTATATAGCTTGAGGTCTTACCACCTGATAAACTATTTACTGTCTTCATTCTTCATAGTCCCGAAATACAAACTCTACATACCAAAAAGCAAAGTCAATTACCAATGCTCTATACTCTCCATGATAATTAGTTAGAGTAATTCCGAAAGCTAAGTGTTGGTATATACTACCTGTCCTTATCTTCATCAACCTCCAAGTTATCAAGCTGTTGTTGTAACATTCTAATTGTGTCAAAGTTAGGCTTCTCAGACATCTTCTCTCTGTTGATAGCCTCGACAATCTCTTTCTTCTTATCGTCCATATCGTTAGGTGTAACAATGGTATAGATAACATCTATATCTCCTATTGTAGTATCGGTTATCCAACTCATAATTCCATTAAACAGTTTATAGCTGTATGCCCACCAAGAATTACTCCGCAACCAATAGCTTGTTTCTTGAAGTGTTTAGCGTAAGCTGCAGCGTATGCATTAGCATCAATACCACAACCAACCTGCATTCCAAACACCCTGAAGTTTCTACCAACCATCCATTCTGTGTATGATTGTGTGTGTATGTGACCCTGAACAGTAGACATCATATCATTCTTTGCCCTGGTCCTAGCTGTACCACCTTCTCCGTGTATGTATTGCACACCATCGTAAACAAATCTATCTCCCCATTTCCATTTAGTTCCCAACACTTCATTATAATCTTTGATCCATTCTTTTGGTATAGCTGAAGTAAATGCCTTTCTCATTATCATTCTGTCGTGGTTTCCTATACACACATCAGCTACAGGAAATGCATCTGCCCATCTCTTAACATCATCTATTGCATAAGACAACTCTTCTCCACCACCCATTCCATTAGGATCTGTTTCGTGGTATGACGCATAGTGATTGTCAATTATATCTCCTATAAAAACTACTTGATTACAGTTGTATCTGGCATAAGTTTCTTGACAAAACTCTAGATATCCTTCGAGTTCAAATGGAGCGTGTATGTCTCCAACAACAAGAACTCTTCTTTCTTTTCTCATTAGGTTGTCGTAGGCAATCTTTTTATTACCACTTAACCTTGGTCTAAAATCCTTATAACTCATCCTTACATGACACCTGTAGATCCTTCAAAACATTTATGAGTTCGTCAATATTAGAGTTAACCTCATCAGTTTCCCTGTCCATAAGGGCCTCATATATATTGTCCGTAAGCCCATTTATGGAGTTCATAACTAGGTTTACAAACGCTATCGAATGATTATTTGCTTTGTTTTCAAACACAGGTTTATTTGTTTCCTACTAAGATAGGAATAAATATCTCAAACAAACAAGCGTTTATTTAATTTTTTTTAATCATCCATGTGGAAAATTAAAGACTTGCCAATAGAAGGACTGATTTTATTGACAGCTTTATATATAGCTTTTGACTTTCTTTTAACCGCATCTTTCTCAGCTCTAGTGGATTCAGAACCTAGGTTCGTATACATCCAGCTGTCGATTCTAAAAAGCTCATCAATCTTCTTGCGCCTTTTCCATGTTTTGAATTCAACTATTTTATCTATGTCATCGTAACCGTACATAACTCTATATTTAATACGAAGCCATATTAGCTTGGTAAACCTCGCCATCATAGCCCCTCGGATTAATATCTTTCTTAGCTGCTGAAGTCATAACTTTTAATTTAAAAAGTATCTGCTCCATGGCATCTTCTGGTAGACCATCAATGATTTTATAAACTCTTTTAGTGGCCTTTAGTTGTTTCGTTAACATCTCTACTCGAGACTTTAATATTTTATTCTCAACATAGACGTCTGTTATAGCTCCATTTATACTTACTAAATCAGAGTACTCTTTCAGAATAGAATTGAATGCATCAGAGAATTCTTCATCCTGCTCCATCAAACTATCGAAGCTTCTCTGGGCATGCAAAACTGTTGCGTGATTCTTGCCAAACACCCTGGCCGCTCTTGCTAAAGTAAACTTATGAAAGTCTATGAGTATTTTATATACAATCATTCTTGCATACACAACCTCTCTTTTCCTAGAGTTCTCCATAGGATCTGCCTTACAATATTCTTTAGTTAGATCCAGCAATGCGTCTATATTTGATTTCATTTTTGATTTATTATTTTATTTTCGTTATACAAATCTAAGTAATTATCTGCAGATATTGTGAATATATCGTTAATAATTATAATTGAGTGAGAATCTTTCCATATCTCTACTGCAAAAAAGTTATCTTCGTCTCTATACCTAGCCCTTCCTCCGAAGATCTGAAACTCATCCCTGTCTATAGGGATCTCAGTTCCATTTAGCTTATCTATAGCCGAAGCAATACGCATGCCTAACCTAGTGTCACATGCTCTCATCTTTTCGAGGAACGTCTCTTCTAATTCAAACGTCAACTCCTCTGTAAACCTCTGTTCTAAATCCATAACTTTGTAATTCTTTTAATCTATATTCCTGTAACACCGAAACCTTTCCACTTGGTTTCTTAACTTCTGAGAACAAAACATCAGTGTCTTTTGGTATAGCTAGTATGTCTGGTATTCCGTTCTTGTTGGTCTTGATTAGCTTGATCACGTAGTAACCTTCAGCCTCAAGTTGTTTAATTCTTTTGGATTGGATTTGCTGCTCGGTCATAATACAAAGTTAACGATTACAATACAAAGTCTTTTTTAAAGTGGTAAAGCGTGTAATCCTTCTTCTTTGTAACCATCTTATATATCTGACTCTCAATACCTTTCTCAGCAAACACCCAATAGATATCATTCTTAAGCCTATCCTTTGTAGTCATACGATCTCGGCTCTGCCAATAAGATGTTGCAGAGAAATCTATATTGTAATACACAAGGGCGTCAGCCTTTCTTAAACTTATACCCTCTCTCCCGCTCACAATCTGTAGAGCAATATGCTTATCTGTACTATTGAATGTGTCAAGATCTGTGCATAAGTTGTCAGCAAACACCTGCTTCAAAGCATCCAGCTCAGCTCTAAACTTATAGAAGATACCTATCTTTTTACCTTTGAATTTATCTCTGATGAACTCAGCTTTTGAAGTATCAATAACCATTGAGTTGCCACTTTCAAACTTAACTGTTCCAGAGTACAGTTGATGGAGTTTATTCATCAGCTTAACTGATGTCTCAGCAAGAATTGTTTCTTCCTCGCCATCAATCACTAGATCCTTCTTAAGTCTCTTTACAAGATCGTATGTTGAATCAGACATCTTAACACTCAACACAGTCTCTTTGGTATCAACAACAAACCCCGCTTGCTTTTGAGTGTAAGAGATTGTGTGTGGTTGCATAGCTTGTATGATTGATTTGTTTCCCCCAGAGTAATCGTTGACTGAATATCCATTAATCATCCTAGCTTTAACAAACACATACTTCCTAGCAAACTTATAGAAATTAGTAAACTCATTGAAAGGATTGCCAGGAATGCCGTACACCTGATGATACATTTGACTGTACGATTCAGGCGTAGGCGTCCCCGACAACAGCACTACCAACGGGCTATGATTATTTATTATATCTTTGATAGTTTTGGCCCTCTTGTTTGGCTTGGGGAACGCACCCATGCTGTGAGCTTCATCACACACAACTGCATCCCACCTAACCCGTGGTATTTTGTGCAGGCTTTCGTAGTTTATTACATGAAGATTGTAGCTAGGTTTGAGCATCTTGTAGTCACTCTCTATAGATCCTATTGCCTTCTTCTTGGTAACAAACAGAACGTTGTCTGCTCCAACCACATCTATTATACCCAAGCTAGTCAAGGTCTTTCCTGTTCTAACCTCCATAGCTAGATACAAGAACCTACTCTTCCTGAGTATATCAGTTCCCTTATCTATAATAGATTCCTGGTAGTCTCTAAATTTAATCATATAACTTTCATTAACTTTATAAGTTCTGAACACCTCTCGTATTCCTCTAACTCTTGCCAATAACTTATCATGTCAGCAAGTTCATCGTTAGTGATCAGGGTACTTATGTCATGAGCAAAGTAGCTTTCGTCCGTTTCTAAAAACAGATCAACATCATCCTTCTTGACAAGGACATCATATGAATTGAGCATAGCGACATGTACTATCTCTTCATCGGTCATACTTTTCTCTTAGCTTCTTCATTAATATAGCTGCTTCGACTCCAGCTTCAGACTGAGACTTGTATACATTCTGTCCCAGCTGTTCTGAGCTGTAGTGTGGCTTGCCGTTATTATCTACATGATAATCTTTACCACAAGAAGATATACCACCTTTACGCACACCTATCTTAGGCCCGCTCAAAGAGGGTACAACATATACTTGCCAATCATTTTCGATACACCATTTTAAATCAGAATGGAATGTCGATGGTATCTGCTTTTTGGTTTTCTTCTTGCGTCTCATCAATAAACATTATAGTTTTACCTTGTGAAGATTTACTTTGTTCAGGGTTTCTTCCAGTCAAGAACAACCCATATGCTATAAGCCACCTATAAAATTTAGTCTTTGATATACTCATCTTACCTCTTGGTCCATAGTCTGTGTTCTCTTGGATGAAGTCTGCATATAAATCTTGGCAAAGTAAATATTGGTTTGTAACCAACCTGTCGTTGTTTTCAGATCCTCTTGTCAATCCACACCACTCGATGAATTCGTGGGATGTTTTAGCTGATAGCTTCCTAATTTTAAGGTTGACAAAATCACTCTTCACTAGACCTGTAGATAAAAAGTTGGATAGGTTTCGTATCATGTAGTTGTCAAACACACACCACTCATCATCATTCCAATCTCCAAACAACAACCTGCCGAACTCATCAAGAGGCGTGTGCTCAGAGCTGTAGTGCTGCTTAAATTCTAACTCCCATTTCCTTCTTTCAAAAGAAGAACCTTCACCCCTGATAGCGTAGTTAGTTGTGATTGCGATCTTCGGTGATTTACTGAATGGGATTTTGATCGCATCTTTGTTTTTCTTCTCAAGGGTAAGGCCTTCCGTAACAACAGAAAATAATCTTTCAAAGTCAAAGTGTTTTCTAACATCATCAAACACAAGCACCTGCGTGTCTGCAGATACAAGCTGATAGGCAAACGATTTCTCAAACGTAAACCCTTTACCATCTATCGTGACAACCTTCTTCATTTGAGACAAGGAATTCATAAATATACCCTTGCCTGTCCCACCTTCAGGGTTATCAGATATAACCTCGTCATTTAGTATAACTGCAGGAGAATAAGATAGGTTCTTGAATGCGTGCAGCAAATAACCTATGGTACTCTCCATTGACCTTATTCTTTTTTCATCTCCCCCACATACGTTAGATATAAACTTCTGAAAGTCACAATCTGTTATCTCACAACTTTTAAAATCCCTATCTATTACGTGGTCTTTCCATACAAATCCATCTAGATCTATATAGTCAATAGTAGTTACAGCCTTCTTTGTTACCTTAACAGCGCAGTTCTTATAGTACAAATAAGCCGTGTGCTTATCATCAGATATAAAGAACGCGTTGACCGGGTTCAACAAGGACAAAAAGTCCTCCCTAAAAAACCTTGTTTTGTCTGCAAAGAAGTTGTACACTTCTAGGTCCTCTACTTTATTCTCTAAATAATCAAGGACATGGTCTTTGATTTCAGCTTCATTGGTGTGGTCTATAAGATTGTTAGTGACCTTTACAAACACAAAGCTTTTCGCTCCCTCTGGGCAGTACTTAAAAAACCCACTGTCCTCAAGAAACTCTCTGAATAAATAGTGAACGATGTTGATGACCCCCTTATCACTCTTAGTCCAAAACCTTTTAGAAGATTCGTCTTCTTCTATTTGGTTTATGACTGTGTCTGCTACGACGTCCTCAATATTGGAGTCTATTAACTGAGAACGTATCTCTTTTTTTGGCACACCCTTCTTGATCTTTTGACGTATCTGATAAACTCTTTCTTCATCTTCATAGTATTTGCTACCAAACTTAGTTGCGTGCCTGTATGCAGAGTCGATAGTTGTTTTGATTTCAGACATAGGGAAGTCTCTTGTTTGAAACTCCGACATGACATACTCAGCTAAAGATCTATTGACTCCGAAGTCATTGAAGGCTGCAGCTAAAACATACACATTGTTGTTTCGCTCCCCCTCTATAATACCATACTTCTTTTTCCACCAAGACATAAGTCGATCAACAACTTTGTTCTCGTCTGTAATAGGTATGGTTGGCCTCTCCTTGTATTTGTCTATGGGTCTGTACTCGTGCTCAGCAATCTTGTCCCACAAACTAGATGTCTCGTTGATATGAATGAGTGGATCATAAGACTCGTAACAAACACGACTAATATTCTTACATGCTTTGTCAAAGTATTCAGACTGAAAGTATTCTTCCAATGCCCTGAAGTATCCAACATGATTGTCAGGATCCTTTGGTATTTTAATCAAAGCCTTTAGTCCATTTCCAGATGGAGAAACAAAAACAGAATAAACATACTTGTTTTTAGAAAGCTGATCCTTGTCGGACATCAAATCTTTCTTAGTCTTATACCCATCAAAGTCAAGACATATAAGTCCGCTGTGATCCTGAAGTCCTGTGTCCGCTCTCTTTGAGAATGTTCCTGAAAAACAAACGGCAGGTAGATCCTGTTTTAGTTTGTTTCTATTTGATTTATCTTTCTCTTGTCGTATTAACTTTACTCTTTCCTTTGAGCTCCCATTCTTTATTCTATCTAAGACAACCTTTACATCCCTGTAATAAGGAGTGGACGTTTCCTTTATGTTCTTAAATATAGTTATCACTTAGTTAAAATTTAATTAGATTATTTAATTAAGGATAGGGCTGAGGGGGAATTTTAAAAGAACCAAGAAATTTAAACCCCCTCGCACCCTAACACGCGTCTATTTTTATATATGAAAATTAATCAATAATCTATGTTCACCTTCTGTTGAGCGTTAGCGTTCTGCTTTTTAGGCTCGAAGGTGTCAAGCTCGATGTAATCTTTACCAGATTGTGAGCGATTGATGTTTAAGTTTACCCACCCATTCTTCGTATGAGATTGAATGAAAGCAACAGCTTTCTCTGCATTCAAAGCGACGTGACCAACCACCCAATCAGGTGCATTTTCTTTTGGTCTCTTGAAGGTAAATCCGTCTGCAAAAATTTTAGGTTTTGACATATTCTATTTATTTAAAATTAATTTTTGTTCCAATATTTTTATTGTTTCAAAGATGATTCTTTCAGAATCCTCTCGGTCTTTGCACTTAAGTGGAACTCTTAACCACAAAAACTTATCCTCTTTCTTTCGAAAGATTTTTTTAAATAACTTCATGTATATAATAATTGGTTATATCTTCAGTCGGATGAGACCCATAGTATTTTCTATAAGCATCTACCGCCTGGCTTACTTTCAGTCTGCCTCTATCATAGGTGTGTTCGGAAACAGCGAACTGACCTAGGCGAGCTGATCGTTTGTCAACCACAAGGAATAGCATTGGCTTACCAAAAATTGCTCTATATATATAAGCCTGGCTATCATAACAATAGCTGCTAACTTTGTTTCTAAAATCCGATATAGAGCTTGTGGTTTTCAAATCAATTATATAGTCGTCGGAAACTACGTCGGCCTTGCCTTTCCATAGTTCACCAAACAACTCCATGATGCCGGGTTCTTCGTATTTATTTTTGGCATCGTAAATGAGATCGTAAAAGTACAAATTAGATTTCATTTTGTATGCAAGCATTTCTAAGTGATCCCTTTCCTTCTCAAGTAAAATGTTTTCACCGAACTCCTCGACCTCAGCATCCCATACCTTACCCCTTCTAACATTAGCTTTTGATATGTGAAATGTATCTAGCTTATCAGGTTCAAGCATGGTGGTGTGAAAGTATCTACCTTCCAATAAAGCTTTGCTCTCCATTTTGTTTTTCCTGAAGTTATCAGGAGACCACAACAAAGAACCTATATCAGAGTTGGATAAAAACTTTCTACCAAAATCTCCGTAGTAATGTTTGTCATCACGGAGCTTATCTATAACATCCTTTGTCATGCTTCGTTATATACTTTTTCTAAAGCATTCTTAGTTGCATTAGTTATTTGATACTTGGTTTTAAATGTGTTGAGTATATCCTCAAACTGTATCTTACTTTTGGTAGCTTGAATATAACCTAACACCTTATCCCAATTATCATCTCCCTTCAACAACTTAATCTTCATCTCAGGTGTTGTTTGCTCAGGCTCTGAGCTCTCAGGAAGATCCTCCCCAGCATATATGTATAGACCCAACCCATGTCTTGCAATAGCTTTGGTTAAGCTACGCTGAATGGACGAGTTAACATTGAATGATGTGATCTCTGCGAGTGGGATAGACTTGTTGTAGTTGTTCATGACAGGAAGATACTCGATGTGTTCAACACCTTCAATAGTAACGCCTGTCTTGACCCAAGCTGTCATACCATCATGGTGATAGTTAAGGCAATCCGGATTCTCATATATAGTATATGTAGAGTTCGGATAGTTCTTCTTAACTTCGCTCCATGCCCACGCCCAAGACAAATAAGTCAGCTGCCGTTGGCCAGCACGTATGGTTTCCGTCTTGTCGTTTACATTGATAGAGTTCAATGTTTCAAAAACTGATTTTGAATTACTCATAAACTTGTGATTTAATTATTTTAGATTTCAATTTAAGAACGTCGTTTATCTTATTCATAAGAAACTCCCTTCTTATCTTAGCTGAGGCTAGTGCTTTTGTGTTTTTCCTCAGACTCATTTCCTCTCGTATAATTCCCTTGACCTTGTCAAGAGACTCACGATAATTATCCATAGCAACTTCTATACATCCAAGTGCGAATCCATGTTGCGCAAAAAAGAAATACTGATCATCAGTAATCTCCTTGTAAAACATTCCACCCTTCTTTGCATTAAGTATTTTTATATTCAGATCTAAATCTCTCTTGATAATAACTCCCTTAATGATATAAGCTTCAGCTGACTCTGTACTTATGTCTGTTGCATAAGAAGAATCTCTAGCTTGTTGCATCAAAAACTCTCTTGAGAAACAATCACTCATATATTAATTGACTTAGCTATATTACGCAGATCTCTGTTGCTTTCAACTTTGTTAACACCTCTGCTTATTGTAGACAGAGACGTTTCACAATTGTAATCTTCCATACACTTTTGTATGTGCTTGAGCTTCAGCAAGTTAGAGTAGCAAACATAGTATAGTAAATCCCTGGCTTCGACATCAGAAAACTTTCTGGAAGAAGACAGTAGCTGCTTTCGATTACAGCCCACGGATTCAGATACAGAATTGACTGCTCTTTTGAATATATCTTCAATCATTAGATTTGATTTTAAACGGAGGGCTATTGAAAATATGATCAATCATATTTGAACTCAATATAACTTTTGATTGACCTCTCTTGTACTTGTCGTAGAAGAACTCGTCATCAATATGATCAAGCAAACTTTCTTCCCTTCTCTTATTAAATAACTCTTTACTCTTTCCCATTTGATTAAAATAAAAAACCCCTCTTTTGTCCTTGAGGTGAGGGGTTAGAACCTCACGTTATGAATACAAATGTTTGCATCAAATATAAATACTTATATTTTAATATGCAAATTTTTTATACACTCTGAACTAAATTATTCCAAAACAAAACAGAATTCTCATGCTCTCTTTGTAGTTGGATCTGCTTCATTGAAGCCACTTCTGAAAGGAAGTTCTTCGAGAAGACACGTGCGTCTATCTTTACCTCATCTCCATTTGAATTACGCAAGTACACATACTCCGTATCGAAGCTACATGTAGTGTACTCATCAAAGTTTGTAGGCTGTGAATTGGTTCGGCTATAAAAGTTAGCTAAACTATTCACGCTAATCTTACGATTAAACTTTCTACGAAACTCTGTCTTCAACTTAGTTGTAGGCATTTCGCTATTTGTGATTAAGAAATCACGTTGTTCCTGTGAGAGTTTTCCTCTCGCTGATTTTAAATTACTCATAATTAATTATTAAATGATATTAAATTGTCTTTGGCTTCCTCTAATGTAGCCCCAAGGTAGCCACCCTCGAGGTCATAATGTTGGTAATATCCTTTTTTGAATTTACCCATATAATTTTCATAGTCTTCAGCTAATAACATAATCTCGTTATCACCCTCAACCATTTCCCATGGCGCAATGTCCCACTCGAAAACATTTGTTACCTTTCCGTTTGTCACATAGAACTCCATACCATACCCCTGCTCTTCTTCCCAAAAGAAAGTGAAGCTTGGTATGTCTTCCATTAGCATGGACAGTATCTCATCGTTAGGAGGAGACCACGCTGTTGTGAATGTGTACAGTCGGTCCTCGGAATTGTTATCATAAGCACCCCACTTTGTACCCCACTCACGATTAGCCCACTCGTACCAATCGGTACAGCTATACTTCTCCATGAGGATATCATATTGTTGCTGAGATATTGTCTCAGGAATACGCTGAGGACTGGTCGTCCCCTGCAAGTCATCAGGCATTGGCTTGTAGTATCTACACAGCCCTACCTTAGCAATCTCTGCTAGCTTCTCGGCATACTCTTCGTCAACCGAGATAGAATTATATACATGATTTGGCATATCTATTTAATTAAACAGTTACATAGTCTTCACAACTCATACAGTACTTCTCGCCTGGGTAGAACGGATCGTCATACAACTTATCCCCACAAAAGCATGCTTCGTGAGATGGTTTAGGTTCATACTTTGCAGTTCCAAAGTCGTCGCCTACCTCATCAATGTCATCCCAAGAGTTCCATCTATCATATCCAAGATATGCACTTGACCTAACCTCTTGAGTATACGCTTGATGATAGACACCAGTGTCTTCAGTATCGTTGAAGTATATCCAAGCACTGATGTACTGATTGTCACCCAGATCAATCTTGATCTTCTTGCGTTCGTACCAGTTGGGGTGTCCCTCTAGACTATCAACCTTAGATAGGGTGTATGAATCTACAAGGAACACATCAACCTCTACATTGTGACCAACACCTTTCTTGTTTAGCAGGTATGGTAGACCTGTAACTACAAGAGGGTATTTGTCTTTCGTTTCACCCCTGCCTACATAGGCTGAGCCCTCGAGGTAGCCATAATAGTTGGAGTAATCCTTCTTCAGTGTTCCGTACACAGCTATTGCCGTCAAGTCAAGTACATTCTTTTTACTGTAATATATTCCATTACGTTGCACCCAATCTTGCTTGTTGTACACCTCGAATGTTTTAGTCTTTAGGTTTGCTGTTACAAACCTGCAGTCATTCATCTCGAGTACATCTGCCCAATGTTTTTTGGGTATGTCCCTGAGTATCACAGCCATAGCTTCTGTATCTGTTGTGTCTGCATCTCCAAGATTGTAGATAGTTCCGTTCTGAAACAGCACTTCATTCTTGTTGATGTTGAACGGGTGGCAGTTTTCTCTCGACACTTTACCAACCGTTGCGTATCTGAAGTGGGCAATGAATGGTCTCTTCGTTAGCAAGACTCGATAGTCTTCGCTGTTGAAGTATTCAATGTTCCACTTGTCCAACCATAGAACACCTAATCCATGAGGGTTCTTAGTTGCTGAAGCAATCAGGGTATCTTGCCTGATCACTTTGTCGTTGTCTTGTTTTACAATAATTACACACATAATTTAATCTTCATCTGTTGTTTCTAAATATTCTCGTATAGTATCTGGGCACTCATCACTAAGTAGGTACTTCCTGAAGTCGTATGACAGGTTCTTGACTTGATCGACTTTCAACCTGTCTTTGTACATACGCATCAGTATATAGTCAATCTTCTCAAGCAGCTTGTCGTAGGACTGTCTAGTTTGCAGGCTGTGATGCATGATTTTGTATATCAAGTCGTACCTCAACTTGAGTTGTCTTACATTTTTTACAGCACTTGGTATTCGAATCTCAACCCCAAAGGGTTTTACATTCACTGGAGAGTACTTTGTGTTGCCAGACTTCAGTAGCTTTTTGTTGTTACTACAATGCGTTTTCTTTAGTCTCCATCTGTACATTGAGTACAATATCGCCATGTTACCACGCATTCTGTCAAGCATATCGTATGGATTCCAACCCATCACAGATATACATATATGTCCACCACATTTTTTGCTCACTGGCGAATTGATGATACATTCTGCCTCGTCAAAATACTCAAACACTGCGTTCCTACCCTCACTCCTTGGACTATCTAGTGGTAGTATGTTTGTGATGGCTTCAACTCCACATGAGCTGTCAGCCTCGTAGCCCTTGAACAAACTGTGAGCTCCTACATGATCACCCTCGTCATCTGCATTATAGCCATTGAACCCCATCAATTCCGTCTTCTCTATCTCGAATCCGATTCTCATATAACTATCCTCTGCATTCAGAATCATCTCTGGATCAGGTGAGCTGTGATACGGACGTATATCTTCATCGTTACAGTTATCCGGCATCTCCCCTTCATCATAGTAGTGCTCCCCATCTTCCTCGCAATAGGTTGCATCATTATAATGAACAGATCCCTCTATATCATAGCACCATCTAGCATCTTCTGAATGCAACCAATACCCTTCTGCTCGACCACGCTCCACATAATCGTACTCATCAGGGTTTTCGCAATGAATATACCCGCCATCATACAGCTCGCCTTTGTAGTCGGTGTAATAAAAATATTCGCCTGTTGCCTCACATCTCCAAGCATACTCATGCTCAACACGCACGCCGTCATATTCGCACCATGTCATGTGATCATAGACATCGTCCTGGTGATACCAGCTTCCACTTTCCTCGCACTGATATGCATCTTCCTTTAGTATATACCTCTCTACATAGTCGGCATACACGCACTCGTCTTTATCGTGTTCCCCATCATTAGGGTACACTTGGACCAAGTCCTCAACTAATTCCTCATTCATCTTTCCTTCCTTTTCTGATTGTTATATTACTACTATTGAATGCTAGCATGTACTCGCCACGCAAGTATTCAGCTTCCTGCCTAGTGTCGGCAGTGTCAACTACTTCATTTCCCCATTGGGATCTATAAACTATATCAAACATTTTATTTAAGTTTCACTTTCTCCTCCAAGATTTATGTACAGCTCTGCTTGTAGCTTGGTCTACAATTTGTATTGTGTTGCCTGTCTTATGATATATGATCGGCACATAGCTATACATTTCAGTTGATGAACAACTGACACAATTAAAAAACCCCAAAGCTATTCTGCCCTGGGGTATCTCACTTCCACATCTACAATTACTCATGTGTCCTCGTCTTCAAATTCTGCCCATTCTAAACATGCACCACACAATTCATCACTGAAGTATGATGGTGGTGCACCACAGCAATTACTTATCATAGCACCTCAAATATCCCGAAGGTAGCATTTTCCACTCCTTCTGTTACCAACATGTGTGCTAGCTTTCCTATCCCAAGAATGCACATTACAATCAGGAATAAAGATATGATGTCAAAAAATAAGTCTATAAATTTCATTACTTTTATTTTAATAGTTGTTGTATAATCACGGGATCTACTGTCCCATACTTGTCGTGCACCTTTGTTAGGTGTCGCTCAGCCTCGTCAAAAGCTGCGTCATTAGGTGGATATTTCCACACTCTCAACCACTTTCGTAGTTCTGTTAGTTCCGTTACCATGATGATCTGTAATAGTAGTCTACTGACCAAAAGTCCTCTTCATTTTTGCCGTTGAGTTCTTTGTCAAGTTCTGCCACAGTCTCTGCCAAATCAGAATAGTACCAGTCATCTGCTGTGTTTGACCCAAAGAAAAACCCTTCTGTTGGCGGCAAAAGTTCAGGTTTCTTCTCAAGTATAACCTTCTGACACAAATCCCTGAGTTCTCTCAGCTGCTCTACACTTACATAAGCCATCTGACAGTTGTCTATGCCGTCTTGACAATTATCCACGAACCACCCATGAATGGCGTTCGCCTTTCTCCAATACATAACTTCTTCAACCACTCCAGAAACTCTGTTGGTTTGAATTGTTGGGTGTATTTCTCCACCCCTTTTGACACTCACTTCGTGTCTTTCTTCATCAGTTTGATGTTCCCATTGCTTGACATAAGTTTCCTTTGTCAAATACATATCTAATCCCATAATTTAATCTTGAAATTCATCTTCTATTTCCCATTCAGTCCAATAGTGGACACCCTCCTCATACGACATCTCGACTATCTCTTGGTCGGTCATTCTACTGACTTTCATATCGTACTTGAGTTCTTCTTCACTCCAATCTAATTTCCGTAGTTCTTCCAATAGATCGTGTTCGTACTTAATGTACTTCGTATCATGCAATACAAATCCTTCCCACATGCCTTCGCCTGTGATATCGCATGTTCTTGGAGCTTTCTTGTTCCAGCCCCGATAGCTGTGTTCTTGTTCAACCAGCCAGTTGTCATAATTACTCATTACTCTTTTGTTTATAGAGTTTCTCTAATCTACTATGAGCCCTATACATGAAATCATTTTTAGTATAGACCTCCACTTTATCATTCCCCGATAAGCCTGGGGTGTGGACTATGACAACTCCAGTTGCCAGTCGTTTGTATTTAAAAGTCATTTTTTGTGTCGTTTTTGTACCCATTTCAATTTACCTGCATAGTCCATCGACCCACCTTCTCTGCCGTCATACGCTATACATCTGTCGCCTGTACCCCAAAACTCCATGTCCCTAATTGCGTTTACAATCAGTCTTTCCTCATGGTTTTCTGCGTCCATTGACCAACCAATAGCTTTGCCGTCTTTGTATTTCAACTCTACTTTCATATCATTGATAGTTGTCGTTCAAGTCTGCTTTGCCTTAACTCATTGTTTAGTAGTTGGCATTCTGCTTTGAATGTCGCAGTCGTAATGTCAAGACCTTTCTCGATCAGTCTTAACTTAACCAATTCACCAAATTTCTTTCGTCTGCTGGTGTATTGATTATGCATGAATGTGCCCACACTTTTAGTGCGAACTCGTTTTCTCTGTTGCATAACTTAAAAATTAGATACGGGGAAAGGTATCGAGCCTCGCCCCGTTGGTAGTGTAGGTTTTTGTCTTTCAATCATTCTCAGACAGCTCAACCTTAGCCATAGATTTATATATATATTTGTCTATTGCATTTCTCTCTGTTCCGTTCTACTGCAATATATCTGTACGTGTTTATCCCTCTGTGTCTGCACTTGCTTGTCGTATGGTATTTTTTTGGCTGAAAATATATAAACAGCCCCATACTGAAAGGGTAAACCCTACGCTTGTACCTAAGTACCGAAATCTCGTAGGTATGCATGGCGATATTGGGCTTTGATATACCTGTGTCCTGTCACTACAAGGCAACCCCATGCATGAGTATTTTTGTCAATCGCTTTCATCATGATAATCACACTGTCATCAGTCGCATGATATGGTTGTATGTGTTTGTAGTTCTACGGCTCGTATCGTTGTACGGCACTGCATACACCTGTCCCATGTACCTTTGTCGGTCATCGAGGGGTCTGTCCCCTGTGTTATCAATATGTCCTCTTATTTTGGCTTCACTTCAACGAATGGACGTTGCGTCCGTATGGTATTGCACCTCGTTGATGCTACTACTTATGACCATGTAAGAAAATTCCTACATTTGTCAAACTCGATAAGATTAGTAAATAAAGGGGGATTTGCACCCCCTAAAGGTTAAAAAATAACCTTTGCAAACTATGCTATTTTTTCGGCTTGCGCTTTGCTTTGTCGCTTTGCTCTTGCCTTCTGTTTGGCTGACTTGTTAAACTTTTTCAACATCATCAAACCAGCGTAAATTGAAAAAAATTGCTGTCCTTCCTTCGCCTCGTTTTTGAACGCTTTAAAGGTTGGAAATCCTGATTTACCTAAGACTTCCGAAACGGCTTTGGCAATATCCCCACTTGAATTTTTCAACTCATTGTAGACCTTTGATAAAGACCTGTTTTCAATTTTGAATAATTGGTTGGCTAGCCGAACGCTGTCGAACGCTGTACGCTCGTCTTTTGCGTTTAATGTCGTAACGACATTTTGAGCATTAACAAACCATTTTGGCGAGGTGCTACTATTATTCACACTCTCGCGATTTTTCGCTTTTGTATTCATAAAAAAAAGAACGTTTTAAAACCTGTTTTTTCAGGTTTACAGGGGCTAAATTACAAAACACAAAAATACTATGCAAATTTATTTTCACTTTTTTTTAGTTTATCGAAGGTAAACAGGGGGTTTTTTGTTTCTTTTCTTTTCGTTCGGTGGGGTGATGATGTAAACGGGGGAAGGGTCAAAGGGTTGAAACTTCGCACGCATACACGCACGCCCGTACACACACGCACCCCCGTACACGCATACGCATACGCACACGCACGCAAAAACGCCAAAAAAATCCGAACGCCCAAACGAAAAAACGAACCCCCCCACGAAAAAAAAACGACTTCCGAATTGACACACGCAACGTAATATATATATATTACCCAATCAATACGGGTATCTGAAAAAACCTTATCTTTGTACATGGATTGGATCATTGAACTCCGAAACAGAATACACACAGGTTTTGCTATCGGATGGTCATACTACCATAAGGATGATAAGTACGACTATAGTGAGTTCTCGATCCATTTAGGATTACTAGAAATTAACCTATTATATAAATAAACATGGACGGACTAATTGTAAAAGACGGAAGACTAATCAACCTAAGACCTGATGGAATCTCAGGCATCGAGGAGGCAAGTATGTATCGACGTCAGATGAAGGCTTCTAAAGCCGTAAAAGATATTGCAGACGGAATTGAACTAGCAGAAATGCGTTCTAAAATGCGTAACGATTTACTCTCATAGTAGAGTCTTTCCTTTCCTCTCAACCCTAGGGCTACCATGTGTAGCCCTTTTTTGTGACGATTTTCGTCACTGGAGTGACGATTTTAAATGTGAATCATCACTTTAACTTTAACTACTTAACTCTCTTATTATCAACTACTTAACTATTTACTATTATATTAAAATGACGAAATGACGAAAATAAACCCTATTTATAGAAAAAACTTTTTAGTAGTAGAGAGAAAAATATATTAGTGTGTTTTGAAACCAAAAAAACGTCATTCTGTCATTCTTGTTTAATGGCATTATTTTAGTATATTTGTTTCAAATAAAATTTAATTTATGAACGAATCAGGTTATAGTCCGAAGGAACTTTTCTTCGACGACAAGGGTAGGGAGAATCTTGTTAATGGTATAGAGAAAATAGCTGCAGCTGTAAAGAGCACGCTCGGTCCTCGAGGCAACACAGTTATTATTGAGTCACCTAATCACACGCACGGCATTACGGTTACAAAGGACGGGGTGACGGTAGCCAAGAGTATTGATCTTATTCATCCGGTTGAGAACTTAGCGGTGAAGATGATGAAGGAGGCTGCAGACAAGACAGCCACTCAAGCTGGGGACGGTACTACTACCGCCATCGTGCTCACTGAAGCAATGGTCAAGGCCGGCACAAAGTACATTAAAAACAACAAGGCAGAGACACTACGAGAAATGGCTGACATCACAGACCAAGTGGTATCAGATATAGACTCTAAAGCAAAACGGCTTACTAAAAAGACCATGCTCGATGTAGCCACAATCTCGGCTAATAACGATAAAGAACTGGGAAAAGTGATATCGGACGCTTATCACAGTGTAGGGAAGAATGGGGTTGTGACCGTAGAGAAGTCCCAAACAACGGAGACGTATGCTGAGGTTACAAAGGGTTTGAAGATAGATAGAGGATACTCATCGAATCTTTTTGTAAACAACCAGAGAAAGGACGAGTGCATCTTAGATGACGTTCTGGTTCTAGTTACAGACCAAGAGATAAACAGTATACTTGCGATTGAGAATATACTCAAGCCAATCATTCAAGCCAACAAGAAGTTACTGATCGTAGGTACGTGTACGGGTAATGTGATAAACACCCTTGCTGCCAATGTTGTGAAAAACAATCTGAAGATATGTAATGTTCCTCCGCCAAATTTCGGGTATCGTCAGCATGAGCTTATGCAGGATATAGCTGTGTCGGTTGGAGCAAAGTACTTCTCGGAATCTACAGGTGATAACCTTGAACTGATTAGTATGTCTGATCTAGGGCATGTGGATCGTATTGTTGTTGACAGAGACCAAACGGTTCTTGTCAAGGATCAGGGTGATAACCAAGCTGTGATAGACCAGCGTATTGTTGAGCTGCGTGAAGCGTTGCAGAATACCACTAAGAAAGGTGATCGTGATTTTATCAGTGAACGTATCGCAGGACTGAGCGGTTCGGTAGGTGTGATATATGTCGGGGGTAACTCGGATGTGGAGCAGAAAGAAAAATTTGACCGCGTTGACGACGCGGTATGCGCGGTTCGCTCTGCACTTGAAGAAGGGATTATACCAGGTGGAGGGATTCCTCTATTAAAGGTTACTTCTTTCTTTGATGATCTAACCGCAAGTGATGCTCAAAAAATTATGTGCGAAGCACTTCGTGCTCCATTTAAAAATATACTTGATAACGCAGGATTAGATTTTGAAAAGTATGAAGAGTCTAGATGTTTTTTCACTCACGGAATAGAGGAGGACTGGGACTCTGAAGGAATCAACGCTAAGACAGGCGAGATAGGTGATATGTACAAGATGGGAATCATAGATCCAGCGAAGGTTACTAAGAACGCACTGAAGAACGCACTATCTGTAGCCACAACTATTCTTTCTACAAATGCAATTGTAACAATGGCCAGAGCATATGAAACCAATTAATAAATACATTATAGTTGAAAAGATAAAGGAGGAGTTTAAGACTGAGTCCGGACTCCTTCTGTCTGCGGAGGACGAGAAGTCAATAAGATATCAAAAGGGTGTCGTTATTAAACCAGGGACTCTTGTTGACTCAATAAAAGAAAACGATAAGATTTATTTTGACAAGCACGCAGGACACACAGTCCTTATGGAAGACAAACCATACACTGTCATTCTCGAGAAAGACGTCGTTGTTGTCTTATAGCTTTGTTCATCTCAACGATCATGTTCCTGTAAACCCGATCTGAGTAGGAGGCTCCTTTTAAAAACATGGGGTTCTTCTGCTCAGATATTTCCTCACCGTTTAGTTTCTTGTATACTGTAGTGATGAGTCGCTTCCCTTTGTATGATAGTTCGTATAGTGTCTTCTGAGATCCCTGTCTCTTTCTCCATATACCAATCCAACCCTCCCTTACAAGCCTTTTGAATCTTTTGTCGTCCCAAGACATGAGCTCTTCAAACTCATTGAACTTAGTTCTGCTGAATATTTGTTCGCTATATAGAAAGAACATCATCTCTAGATCGGCTGTAGATACTCCATACTTAGCCGTTACCCAGTGCCTAACCACCCTGTAATACTTCATGTAATCATACCCAGGCGGTTTTCTGTCGTAGTTTTTGCGTATCTTCTTGTCAAATTTCATTCGAGTACATTTATTATCTTTGTACAAAAATAAGAATTATGCCACTAGGAGGAAAAATTAAGTACATGAAGAAGTCTAAAGGTAAGTCTTCTAAAGGTTACGCCAAGAAGAAAAAGAAAAAGTAATGGCGGGTAGAACCAAAAAGAAAGGTAACAAGATTTGTTCAGCTGGGATTGCGTGGGCCAAAAGAACCTTTGATAGATATCCAAGTGCCTACGCTAATCTCGCTGCAAGCAAGTATTGCAAAGACCCAAACTATGCAAAGGGATCTAAAAAGAAAAAGTAATGAGTAAACTAACCAACCGACAAAAAAAGATTGCTAGAGCTGCGCATCCATACAACGTTATAAACGCTGCAGACTTCACAGCTTTGAAAGCAAAAACCAAATCATCTAAAAAGAAAAAGTAATGCTAACACAAAAACACCTTAAAAAGATATCTAAAAAGAAAGATACCATTAAAGTAGGTCCAACAGGTCATGCTTACAATGTTTCATTTCTTGATGATTTAAAGAATGCTAAAGTTAAAGATAGTGTGATAACCAAAGCTCCATTCAAAAATAAAGCAATCAAAAAAATAGTAGGTAAATGATTTTAAAGGATAAAGAGCTTAGGGGTTATGTGGGTGCTGCCACAGTGTTCGTGCTTGTGATGGGGTTGCTATTATTCTTAGCATTCTTTGAAATCCCACAAACTAACAACGACATCTTCAAGGTTATTGTAGGTATGCTCGTTGGATCTTTGTCGATTGTGATCTATACTTTCATTGGCAAGAACCCTGAAGAGGTTGAATCATTGAAAGCAAAGAACGATGCCTTAGAAGATAAGGTTGGTCAGATGGTTATTGAGAAAGATAAACTAGAAAAACTACTCAGAGATTTACAGAGTGAAGTGATTGATAAGCTTTCTGTTTCTGGAGAGAACTTTGACTATAAAAAGAAATAAGTATGGCTTTAGGTATAATGGTTGGGAATAGAATTGACAATGGGGTTGCTGCTTCAGCACCAGCACCTTCACCATCAAACCTGCTGTTGTTCCCCAATAACACACACACCGGTCCGTCTTATACTACTTTGACAGACCCATATCAGCAAAACTTTACGTTTGGAGGAGTATTTAGAAGAATTTGGACGGCTAGAGTTACACAAGAGCCAGCTATACCTATAATGAAAGCGTGTCTTAGTGATCCAACTCAAATGGAATACACAAGACTTAGGCTTCAATTTTTTACAGACGCAAACAGAACTAACCCTCCTGCTATTGCGCTTGACTATACACCTGGTTCGCCAGGAGTAAGGGTTGGATGCGGTTCTCCTTTTGTTGTCCCTTTCTCACCACCTGCAACATCAATACCGGTTGGTGACTATTGGGTTACAGTTTATTTTGTAGGACAAAAATGGAATGCAGACCCATCATCATACCCTTACACATGGACAACAACAGTAACATCATAACATGGGTGAATTAAAAAAATGGGTGGACGAAAAATGGGTGCGTATTGGTACGGATGGTTCGATTCTTGGCGCTTGTGGAACAAGCAAGGACAAAAGGAATCCAGACAGATGCCTTCCTTTGAAGAAGGCGGAAAGCATGAGCAAGTCAGAAAGGGCTGCTACTGCAAAGAAAAAGAAAAGACAGGGGAGAAGCCGGCAGTTTGTTGCCAATACTCCCGCAGGAAGAGTAACTAAAAAATTTACAAAAAGATAAAATAAAATGGCAAGAATAAGTAACGTAAGAGCATACCCAACTCAAGCTCCAGCAGGATCTGATTTGATGGTGTATACTGATGGCAGTAACTCAAACAAAACTAGAACCTGCACAATATCTCAGGCTTTTAGTGGTGGATCTATTGTTACGTCTAAATCTCAAATAACAACGCTTGAGTTTTTTACATTCAATAATGTTCCAACAAAAACGATAGAACTTATAGAGGCTCCTGGAGAAAACAAGCTAATATCTATAGTTAAAGCTCAGGTTTACTACGACTTCTCTAGCGTTGCGTTTGATTTTTCTGCCAACCTAACTTTGGCTGCAGATGGATCTGCTAGCCCTGGACCTATTCTAAGTAGTGCAGATCTTAATACAACCTCTGATATTTTTACAGATGTTTCGTTTCCAACAACACCATTAGCTACACTAGGCGTGAACGAAGCTCTAACATTAAGATGGGAAGATCAAGCAACCGGGGGAACAATAACACAAGGAGACACAACAATGAATCTATACTTCTGGTATAGCGTAATAGATCTAAGTTAATATGGCAAATAAAGCTAAAATGAAATGTAATGTCGTTGTGAAAAGCGACAGGGCTGGTAAGAAAAAAATGGTAAAGGCCTGCTCCAACGGAAGGGAGAAGCTTATTCATTTTGGAGCTAGCGGATATGGTCATAACTACTCTAGCGCTGCAAGAAAATCTTTCAAAGCAAGACACAAATGTTCTACTGCTAAAGATAAAATGACCGCTAGATACTGGGCGTGTAAGCACTTATGGGCAGGTCCGGGCGGAAGTAAAGCGAGTTCGCCAAAATCAAAAAAAGGAAAATATTAAAATAACTATCTTTGTAAAAAATAAAACAAATGGGACAAGGTTATAACGCTCGGTTAGACGAGTCACTCGGAAACAAACACAAAGGCAGCCACTCTCAATCAATGAAAGATCGTAGAGACGAATCTAAAGCAATGTCTAAAAAAGATTATGGACATGCGTATGGAGGAGACCACTCTATGGGTTACGAGAAGATGTCTTTTAAAAATTCATTCCTAGATAAATATCATTCATCAAAATGAAATCAAAAGGACTAGGAGACAGTATAGAAAAGTTTACTAAAGCAACTGGAATAAAAGCTGTTGTAGATAAAGTGTCTGAGGCTACAGGAAAACCATGTGGTTGTGGTCAGAGAAGAGACACTCTCAATAGAGTTTTTCCTTATCAAAACAATGAATAATGGCATACCAAAAACTACAAGTAGGAGCTGCTCTTGAAGTGACACCAAGCGATGATCTAGAAATACCAGTACCAGGGGGTAGTGAGTTTTCTGGAACTAGCACAACGGTAACAGCTAGTAAGCTTATTGATAGCGCTGCAACATTTCAGACAGACAAAATAAAAGTGGGAGATTTAGTTTACAACACAAGAGATAATACTTCAGCAAGTGTTGTCAATGTGGTAAGTGAAACTGAATTAGACTTAAGTTCTGATGCGTTTCAAGGAGCAACTGGAGCTACATATAGACTCTACTCTCCACCGGCAGGAATAAACACTGGATGTGTTTTATATGTTGGTGATACTGGGGATCTTCAGGTTGTTACTACCAGTGGTAATGATGTTTCCTTTAAAAACGTACCAACCGGATCCTTTATACCGGTGCAAGTTTTAAAAGTAAAGCAAACTGCTACAACAGCAGATAACATCGTAGCCCTTTGGTAGTATGTCTGAAATATCTAAAGATACCAAGTTCAGTATGAGTATAGAGACTATTGTGTCTCTTGCCGTAGGAATAAGTACGGTCACTGCTTTCTATTTTAGCCTTAAGGGGCAAATAAATGAAGCTATGGAAAAGCCAGAACCTGTTATCTCTAGACAAGAGTATGACATAAAGGATCAAGCTATTCGTAGTGAGATCATGAACAACAGAGAGTTGATAGAGAAAAATTTTGAGAAACTAGAGATTATTGAGCAGAGATTATATGAATTGAGATGAGACCTTTAATTGTTTTATTGTTTTTGTTATTTACACCATCCTCTCTGGGTGAGGTAATCAAAAGTGATATTACAGTTCTGCAAGTGAATGCTCAATGGAACAAGCAGCACAATATAGATCTCAATGGGTTGATAGGTTGTGAGGTTCAATTCGCTTGGCTTGAAGATCAAAACGACAACTTCAAAAGACAAGTGCAAACAGTACCCCTTGTCGTTGTTTACCATAAAAATAAACCTATTCGCCAATGGTCAGCAGATCTTAGTTTTAAACTAGATGTTGATCTTGACGAAATACAACAAGTAATAGATAGACTATAGTTATGTGTGATTTTTGTAATTTTTGCGGATGCTGCTAAATGGAGAGAGTAAGCGAACACATTAGCTTCAAAGAGGGCACTCGTTCTGTAACTGCCCTTAGACTGGGTATTGATAATACGCCAGATCAATATCAATTTACAAACATGCAAGTGATAGCGGAGAATATCTTTGAGCCGCTTAGAAAATGGGTCAGAGGGCCTATAAAAATAAATTCTTTTCTGAGAGTATCAGACCTGAATAAGGCTATTGGTGGAAGTAAATCTAGTCAGCATTGTCAAGGTAGAGCTATTGATATTGATGATAGCTATGGACACAAGAACAACGCTGAGATGTTTCAGTATATAAAAAAACACTTAGACTTTGATCAGATGATATGGGAGTTTGGTGATGATAATAACCCTGACTGGGTGCATGTGTCTTATGTTTCTCCAGACAGGAACAGAGGTAGATGCTTGAGAGCTGAAAGGATTGATGGTAAAACACAATACAGAGTTATATGAAAAAATTAATACAACTTATAACAGGAGGGTTAATAAAAGATATTGGAGGTGTAATCGACAGTGTAACCACAACTGAAGAGGAGCGTCTTGAGGCAAAGCATAAGATACAGCAATTGCTAGAAAAAGCTGATAACGATGCTCAGTCTCAGGTCACAGACAGGTGGAAGTATGATATGCAGAGCGACAGCTTCTTGTCGAAAAACATACGCCCCCTTGTAATGGTTTTTTTAACAACAATGTTTACCTTGCTAGCGTTCACAGATGGAAACATAGGTGGATTTCAAGTACAGAAAGATTACATACCAATATTTCAATCATTATTAATAACTGTGTATGGCGCATACTTCGTGGGTCGTACATGGGAGAAAAACAAAAAGAATGGCTCGACTGATAATTAAATCATATATAGAAAAACCAAAGACTCGAAGAAAGGGCGTACACTCAAAAAACTCATCTAAATCTCAGAACGGATATAAGAAACCCAGAAGAGGTCAAGGAAAGAAAAGAAGATAAATTTATTCTTATCTTTGTATCACTAATTAAAATCAATTTACAATGTCTAAAATTACTAACGAAGAGATGGAAACTCTTCAATCATTAATCTCTGAATTTAACAAAGGAAAGGTTAACCTAGGAGATTTGGAACTACAGAAATCTATTATAATCTCAAACATCGGTATTCTAAAGCAAAAGTTTGCTGAGGAAGAGGAAAATTTGATTAAGAAATATGGAGAAAATTCTGTTATTAATCTAGAAACAGGAGAGATTACTGAAAAGAAAGCAGAAGAATCTTCAGAAAAAGAAAAAGAAGATTAAATAGATGTCTAAGATAAGTAACAAACAAGCCTATCCTAATCAGTCCCCAATCGAGGGGGCTGATTATTTGATAGGGACAGCAGCCGACTCTAACCCCATAGAGAAACAAACAAAGACATTCTTAATGTCTGGCATTGCTAATTTTGTTATTGATCAAGCTTTTGATGGGGTATCATTCAGACTTCCAGTGTTTACAGCATCTATAGCTGGGGTGAAGTCAAAAAAATTAGTTAGCTCTATAATATCTCAAGATGTAGCGCAGCTCTCAGGAGACGTGTTACAAGGCACTACTATCACTATAGATGATGGCAATGGTATAGGTAATTTAGTTGTGGCTCAAGATGTAGCTGTCGGCGATGACTTAACTGTTGCTGATACACTCACTGTTGAAGGCTTATCTACTTTTAATGGGGATGCTATATTTAATGCAATAACAACTTTAGCTACAACATCTGAGCTACATTTATTAGGGCCTATATATGACGCCAATGATGATCTAGGTAACAACGAACAAGTCTTAGTTTCAGATGGCCTAGGTAATGTAACGTGGCAAAACTTTCAAGGATCTGGGCTTGAGTTTCAATCGGCATGGAACGCTGACACAAACAGTCCTGACCTGCAAAATTATCCACTAATACCAGGGAACACGGGTAAGTATTGGGTCGTATCTGTTGCTGGTAGCACACCTCTTACTACATCAGGAGGGGGGACAATCACAGATTGGCAACCCGGAGATTGGGCTCTTATATCTGAAGATGACGCTGGTAATGTCTTTTGGGACAAGATAGATAATTCATCTGTAGATGGAGCTGGTACGCAGAATAATATTGCCATGTGGACATCTGCCAAAACTCTTGGTGATGCAGCTCCAGTAACCATGGTTCAAGATCCTGTCAACAGCACTTTAACGATAGGCCTTGGAGATCAACATGAGGTTGAGATGGATGCAACGCTCGTGCTTCAAGGGAAAGTAAAAGATAGCGGTGATAATCTAGGTGTTGAAGACGACATCTTAGTTTCAGATTCTCAAAGCCAATTATCTTATGTGAACTTAGCGGATATATCTGTTGGTGGTGCTGAGGTAGTTGAGGCAAACGTTAAAAACGTATCTGGAGGCCCTCTTGTTAAAGGAGATCCTGTTTATATATCCGGTTCTGTTGGCGCATCTGGAAGGTTAGAAGTACAATTAGCTGATGCATCAGACCCAAACAAGATGCCTGCATTAGGATTGTTAAAACAAGATCTTGCAAACAATGAACCGGGTAAGGCAGTAATTACCGGTAAGCTAAGAAACCTAGCTACTTCACCTATAGATGGGGTTACGCCGTCTGAAAATGATGTCATATATGTAAAGCCCTCTGGCTCTTCTGGATCGGCTTTAACCACAACTAAACCAATCACCCCACACCTTATTCAAAACATGGGTAAGGTAGGTAGGGTTAGCACTTCTAATGACGGAAACTTTGTCGTGTCCTCTATACTTAGAACAAACGACGTTCCTAATTTAGATCAACACAAAATTTTTGTAGGAACTTCCACAAACACCGCTCAGTCTACTACGGCAACTGTAAATGATCTATTGAATTCAGCTAGCTTTGGAAACTCATCTGCTGCTGCTACAGGAAACTATTCTTTTGCTAGTGGCAGCTCAACGGCTAGCAATACAGGGTCTGTTGCGTTAGGAGCGGCTTCTTCTGCATCAGGACTTTATTCTGTTGCTTTAGGTGAAGTAGCAGATGCTCAAGGTAGAGGTTCATTTGCTGTGGGTACTAACTCTGAAGCTAGCGCAGACTTTTCTTTTGCTATAGGAGACTCAACTCAGGCGAGCGCTCAAGGTTCTTTTGCAATAGGACAATCAGCTGTGTCTTCACACAGTAGCTCTGTTGCTATAGGCACAAGCGCAACCACTACAGCTATAAATCAGACAGCGATAGGAAAGTCAATAAGATTTGTTGAGTATGGTCAAAACCCATCTGCACACACAGGAACTCCTGTGAAAAACTTATCTGTTGATTCAGGAGGAATTGTTATAGAAACAGCTTTAGCTTCTACAGGAACAGGAACAACAAACACTTTACCCCTATGGACAGACGGACCTAATGGGGTTCTTGGAGATTCAATTGTTTCTCAAGATGTTTCAGCTTCTGATCTTTTTATTGATGGAGACGTTGGTATTGGTGTTAACGCACCTTATTCTGAGCTTCACGTAAGAAGTGATGGTAATCCAGTGGCAACTATAGAAAGTTATCAGTCCACAGGTGGTAGTTTTCAGGCTGCAGTTCTCACGCTTCGCACCGAAGAAACAAGCACTAACACTTCAAACAGAGGTGATATTTTATTTCATGGCCCAAACAGCCTTAACGCAGCTGGATCTAATAGTTTAGCAGTATCAAACCAAACGAATGGAGGGCAAGTAGTTATATCAACTAGAGATAGCAGTGGCACGGGTAAATTTCCAGCTAGATTTAAAGCTGATGGGGACATTCAATTTGAAGAGTATGGATCTGGCGCATTTACAGGAACTCCAACTAAAAACTTATCTGTCGATTCAAACGGTAATATAATCGAAACAGACATTGCTGTTGAAGCTGTAACCGCTGGCCTTTACTTAAACAATAGCGGAACTGCTACTGATGTTACTCTAAACCACGATTTAACAACAACAACACCAACAACATCTACAGATTCACCTGGATATGGCGGAACGTTTACAGCTATAGATTCTTTAACGATTAATAGCACGGGACACGTCACGGGTATAAACACAAAGACGGTTACAATGCCTTCTGCTGAAAACTACAGTTGGACTGTAGCTGCAGATTCAGGCAGTGAAATAGTAGCTTCTGGAGAAACTATTACTTGGGTTGGAGGAACGAACGTAACGACTTCATACGACGCTGGAACTAATCAGCTTACAGTGAACTCTACAGATCAGTTTGTAGGCACGGTAACTAGCGTAAGCGGTGGAGATGGAATAACAATAACAGGAGCATCTACAGTTAATCCAATTGTAAACATCGACTACGCTGGATCAGACAACTATATATTAGTCCCTGGAACTGCAGTAGCAGATAACACAGACATAATTAATTTCTCTGACACTACTGATTCAGATGTAAAGAAAACAACTCTTGGAACTATCCCTGTTGATGCCTTAACATTAGTTAAAACATACATAGACAACTCTGTGTCTGGGGCTTTAGTTTATCAAGGAGGATATAATCCAGTTACAGACTTAACGTCTCCAGGTAATTATGGATTGCAAACCCCTCCAAACCCAAACATCATACAAAAAGGGTGGACATATACAGTGACAACTGACGGAACTTTCTTTGGTGAGCAAGTTCGAGTTGGTGATGTTTTGATCGCAGAGGTAGACGCGCCAACTGCACTAGGAGATTGGACTACTGTTCAAAACAATATTGACCTTGCCTCCCTCACTCAGGTGGGAATAGGTAATGTAAATAAAGATCCGGCTTCAGACAAAAGAGGTCTTGATGTTACATATGCATCTGGAACGGCAGCAATTGGTTTAGATATAGATGCATTGCCTAAAATCACAACTGCAGATACTGACAGTACAATTGCTATATTTGAAAACGGAGCTGGAACAAACAATAAGATTGAGCTAGTTGATCTGGCCACTATAATTAGAGACGCAAACAATAAGTCCACGTCTGTTGTTATAGGGGATGGTAGCACAACAAGTTATGTGTTGCAAAACACTGGGGCTACTACCCCAAATAAAAACCACGGACTAGGAACTAGCTCTGATGGATTTATGGTTCAGTGTGTAGAGGTGAGTACAGGGGATACAGCTTATCCTTTAGTTACTAGAGGATCTGGTGGCAATGTAACGATATCGTTCACAAACGCACCAGTTTTAAATGGAATAAGAGTTTTAATAAACAATGTAAATTAACGTAAATGCCGATTAAGTTTTTAAATAGCGGATTATTAGAGGGGTCTTTACAGTTGACATCCTATGGAGGTGGGTCTATTAGTGGCACAGGAACATACAATCTTGGTGTTGACGCTTCTGGCAATGTAATAGAAACGAGTCTTATTGAAGGTTCTGGAACAACTAACTATGTAGTTAAGTGGACTCCTGATGGCAACACCCTTGGTGATTCTCAAATCTTTGATGACGGAACTAATGTCGGAATTGGAACGACTTTGCCTTCTAGATTATTTCATATTGACGCAGGCACAACCACTGCATTTTTTAGACTCCAGGGTGGTGGTGGATTTGGCCGATATACAGAAATGTCTAATAATGATAATGATTTTCTGCTTCGAGCAGATTCTTCAAATACTGGAACTTCTACTGGTACTGTTAATTTTGCGGTAGGTCCAACTGACGGGGTTCAAGTTGCGGGCAGTGGGCAGGTAACTTTTTGGCAATATGGCTCTGGCACGTTCACAGGAACTGCAGCTAAAAACTTAGCAGTTGATTCATCTGGTAATGTAATCGAAACAGATGGTGGTGTTGTAACTGGAACTGGTACAACTAACACGTTAGCATTATGGTCAAATGGGCCAAATGGTGTTTTAAGTAATTCTATTTTATCTCAAACCACACCCTATATAGGTTTTAATACGGGAATATTAGATATAAATGGAACTTTAAAACAGAGCGGTACAAGAAAATCAGTATATATTGGCGAAAACGTAGGTCAAAGTGTAAATCCAACATCGGGGTTTCTTGATATGCTCAATATAGGTATTGGCGATGATGTTTTAAAAAACTTTGTGAAAGGAGTTGATAATAGCGGGGCATCAGAAACAACGGGAGAAAATGTTGGTATTGGATATAAAGCATTAGAAACATTAATAAATGGTACTAATAATTTAGCAGTTGGTGTAAATTCATTGTTTAGCTTGACATTAGGTGCAAATAATATAGCATTTGGTAAAAACGCATTACAAGCCCTTACGGGTAATAGATCAGACTCCCTTGGAAACGTTGCGGCAGGTTTTAATACTCTAAGTAGTATGACAACTGGTACTTTTAACGTGGCGATAGGAAATACTAATCTTGAAGCAACAACTTCAGCTAACTCTGTTGTATCAATTGGTAATGATGTTGCAAAACCATTTACAGGCACAATAACAGAGGCTGTATTGATAGGTAACAAGGTTTTAGCTAACACCACGGCAACAAATGTAAATGATGCTATAATAATAGGCCAGAACAGCGCACTTGGAACTTCAGGTACACTTACCAATGACATTCTTATAGGTAGAAATTCCTTTAATGGCAATACAAGTAGTGGTAACAATATAGCTATTGGTGGAAGTGCAAACCAACAAAATGGTAGTGTAGATACTTCAATAGCAATAACAACTCGTAATGGTTCGGGAACTGGCGGTAGCGCAAGTTCTTTTGGTATAGTCATAAGTACTTATGATGATGCAGATGTAGGAGTTGGAAGTGTAAATGATTCACAAGGAAAATATAGCACTATAATTGGTGGTATTGGAAATCTTAATCAAGGTGCTAATGGTTTTATTGGTGGTGGTAAAACAAACACAATTGTTTCAACCGCGACAAATAGCGCGATTTTAGGTGGTTTTGATAACGAAGTACAAAGTGGTGGTTCGGGTGGTATGGCTTTAGGTTCAAACTTACAAGTCAATGGAAATAATCAAGTTGTTGTAGGTAGATATAATACTCCTAACAATAATAGTAAACTTATAGTAGGCGCTGGATTTAGCAATGCCAACAGAATAAACGCTTTTGAAGTAAAAAATACGAGTTTAATAAAACTTGGAAAATACGGACAATCAACACCTACGTTTCCTGTTATAGGTTTAAATTACAATATTCTTGTTACTCAACCAAACAATGAAGTTCGTGAAATAGATCCAGAAATATTTAATTCACAAGTACTAAATCCCCAACCCGTGACTATTGGAGGTGGGCAAGTTGTAAACTTAGCAGCTGATACCAATAAATTAGTTACAGTAAATTGGACAGGAACATTTGGTACTGGTACTTTAAGATTACCAACTGCAGCAAATTTTACTAATAAAACAATGCAAATTCTTGCCGCTAATGGTTTTGATCCACAGACAATCCCTTCAAACTTAAACATAACAACATCATTTGGTTCAGGTGAAACTATTGATGGTCAAGGTTCTTATACTGGAATAACAAAATTATATGATACAGTAACTCTTTGGTCTAACGGAACGGAATGGTTTGTTCTTCAAGTAAAAACATAAAGAGTAAAAATCAGTAAAAACCAGTAATATATAACATATACCCTACTCGGGATAGAGTAAACCAATAATTAATTAAAACCAAAACCTATGACACTATATTATAGAACCTATTCTTGGGGAACAACATCTCCAAAAATAACCGAAGAAGAAGTCCAGTTTTTAAATCATTTAGTTGATAAAAAGAATTGGCGAATTGTACAACTACCAAATGGATATTTTCAAACCGAATACCTTAATCCAAGTAAAGATAACGATTGGGTCGACGTAACGCGAAGAGAGACCATTGAAGGTGCAGAAGCAGCGATTAACGCTTCAGTTGAGCACTATAGCAAAAAGCTCGAATTTGCAAAAGGACCTGTAGTTGTAAAAACTTTCGAATAAGACATTTGTCTAATTTAATTTAATCTAATTTAATATGTCTGACGCAATAGTTAAGAACTTAAACTTTGGAAGCGATGCTCGCTCTAAGGTTTACAATGGTATTGAAAAGCTAACAAAAGCCGTTAGCTCCACACTCGGGGCTAGCGGTCTTAGCGTAATACTTGAAAACGATAAAGGAAATCCGGTAATTACAAAAGACGGTGTGACAGTAGCAAATAATATATTTTTGCGAGATCCTGTTGAAAATATGGGTGCAACACTTTTAAAAGATGCTGCGCGAAAAACCGTACAAGAAGCCGGTGACGGAACAACAACCGCAACTGTACTTGCACATTCAATCCTTAAAAATGCATATGAGGCATTAGAGCAAGATAGCTCAAGAGCATTGAAAGAAGGAATTGCAAGTGGCGTTGAAAAGGTAATTGCATACTTAGAGAAGGTTGCAATACCAGTTGACGGTGATATGATTGACCAAGTAGCTACTATATCTGCAAACAACGATAAAGAACTTGGTAAGCTTATAAGTGATGCGTTTAAGTCTGTAGGTAATACAGGTGTAGTTATCATGCAAACAACAGATGAGCCTGAGACAACAATAGAAGTTGTAGATGGTGTGCAGTACGATCAGCCGCTTAAATCTAATCACTTTATAACAAACGAAAATATAAATGCTGCAGAGTTGGATAACCCGTATATATTAATATCGGAATCACCTATTCCAAATATACGCAGGATTCAATCAGTGTTAGAACATATTATAAAAAAGAATAAATCATTATTAGTCATTGCAGACGTTGAGCCACAAGTGCTGAACACTCTTGCGATGAATAAAATGAAAGGCAATATAAAGGTTAATGTAATTGGCCTACCAACTTACGGTATAACTCGTAAGGAAGTCATGCAGGATCTTTGTATGCTAACTGGGGCTAAGATTATTAATGAAGACCTTGGAGACGATATGGACCTCATAAACATTGAAATGCTTGGTACTTGTGTTAAAGCGGTAACTAATACAGAGGAAACCGTTTTACAAGTTGAGGGTAAATCGAAAGAGGTTGAAGAAAAAATTAAAGTAATACAAGAAGAGCTTGAAAAGCCGATGATGCCGGGTCATAAGATTAGGCATGAAAAAAGGCTAGCAAGATTATCTGCAAAAGTTGCCGTTGTAAAAGTCGGCGCTAATTCAGAAGTTGAGTTAAAAGAAAAGCGTGATAGAGTTGAAGACGCTATATGTGCTACAAAAGCCGCGATTAAAGAAGGTATAGTACCAGGTGGTGGAATAGCCCTTTTAAATGCTGCGCAGAAAATAAGAGCTGCTAGCAAAGGTGAAGAACTACTTTATAAGTCAATCAAAGCGCCTTTTCATACGATACTTAGCAATGCAGGTATTGAAGAATTTGAAGAGCCTACTATTAAAGGCAGAGGGTTAAATGTTGTTACAGGGGGTATGGTGAATATGATTAAATCTGGAATTATCGACCCACTACTTGTTACTAAAAGCGCTCTTCGGAACGCGGCTTCAGTAGCCACAACAATTATATCAACCGATTGTGTAATTAATAACGTTAGAATAGAACAGTTATGAAAGCAATCGGATATTACTTAATAGTAGAAAAAGAAAAACAAGGTTCACAAAAAACAGAAGGCGGTCTGCTAATTGCAGAAAAAGCCCGTGAAGATATAAGATACGCAAAAGCAAGCGTAATATCAGCGGGCGCCGATATAGTGGGAATAAAGGCTGGCGACGCTATCTATTATGATAGACACGCCGGCCATTCCATTGAGCTTGAAAAAAAAGTATACAATGTAATTAAAGCGCAGGATGTAGTCGTTATATTATGAAAACAATAAAGGCTTCAGATTTGCGTGACTCAAACGTATTAAAGCACTACCGTATAGTTAGAAGGTGGGCGTGCAGAAATTACGGTGTAAAAGATGCAGATCTGGAGCTTCTTTTATTTTTAGACTGTCAAGGCTTTTTTAGCAAAACAGATTTTAAACTTGACACATATGCATACAGCTGGGACAACAATAGGTTTTCACGACTTTTAAAAGAAGGCTGGATAGTATTATGGCGAAGAGGTAATAAATCAGATAGTAAAGGCAGTTTATATAAAGTATCTTTAAAAACAACACAGCTATTAGCTCGTGTTTATAGAATACTTACAGGTGAAGAAGATATTCCAAGTAGCGCAACACAAAGTGTAATTAAAAGCAAAGCGTATACAGACAGGATGCTTCAGGTTGCAATCAAAAGAATAAATAACGACAAAGAAAGATAGCTATGGCTTATACAAAAAATCCAATAATGCGTTTGGGTAACCCTCAAATAGATCCTATGACAGGTCAGCCAATGCAAACAACAATGGTGCCGCCTCAAATGGCGCCAATGGGTGGGGGCTTTACACCTCAAGTTCAGCAAAATATACAAGGTATGACAGGGTCACCTGAAATGCGTCAATATGCAGCAGGCGGTATGAATGCACCTTTGTTTATGGAAGATTCACCTTTAAATGGTAATGCTTTCACAGAAGCTCTGCAGTCAGCTAAAGCATCAGGGGCTAGCACATTTGATGTTGGCGGAAAAACTTATAACGTAAAATAATAATTATGAAAGACGTAGGTTACAAAAAAAGTGAAAAAATAATCAGCAATCCTTCTCTTGAAGGAGTTGTCGGCGAGTCGGCCGTATGGGACGGGCCTTTAGACACTACAGGTTTTCCTATGGGCAAAGGTAGTAGCTCGGGTGCAAATGGTATGCAAATTAAAAAATACCCTTGCAAGTCTTACGACTTAAACCCTCCCATTACACAACGCGCAAAAGGATAATTATGTACGTTCAGCATAACTCACCATTCGCTAAAAAAGGCGATGCTCCATCTAGGAAGAAATCAAAGGGCTATTATAATAAAGCTAACAAAACCGGTACAGGTGCTGCGGCAGGTGGAGGTATGTCTGAAAAAGGTGTAAAAAAATACAAAAGAGATAATCCAGGAAGCAAGTTGCAAACTGCTGTAACAAAAGATCCTAAGAAATTAAAGAAAGGCAGCAAAGCTTGGAAACGTAGAAAGTCTTTTTGTGCAAGATCAAAGGGCTGGAAATCCGAAAGAGGTAGAGCAGCTAGAAGAAGATGGAATTGCTAATATGAAATATAAACCGTTTACATCAAAACACTGTACGCCTTCAAGGTTTACAAGTCCACTAAACCAAACTGATGCTGTTGAAAAGAAAAGAGTAAAAGACACAGCAAAGTTTTTAGGAAAACAGGCTATAAAGCAAGGATTAAAGTCAGCGGGTCAAAAAGCTTTAGCTGCTACATTTGGAATAGCAGGTTCACTTTTATCTCCAACAACTGTTTATGCGGGAGCGGAAAAAAAAGAAAAAGGTATGAGCTGGGAAGAGGTCGATGCTTTTCAAAAAGAGCGAGACGCAAAAAAATATATACCTAAATAATGAAAGATAGAGGACTTGGCGATACTATAGCACGCGCTACTAAAGCTACAGGTATAGATAGATTTGCAGAGCAAGTTGCTAATGGTTTAAATATACCAGGTGGTTGTGGCTGTAAAGAACGCCAAGCATATCTTAACAAAGTTGTACCATACACTAAAAAATAAATTATGGCTTTTAAAATGAAACCCGCTCCATTTAAAATGGATGAAACTCCAGTGTACTATGTAGACATGGAAGAGGGTGTTTTAGGTAAAGCTAATAATAACGGCACAATAATAGTAGATGAAAACTTATCACCGCTAGAAGCTAAAAGTGTCATTAACCATGAACGTGTGCATATAGATCAAATGCGCAGAGGTGATCTTGATTACGACGATAAAAATGTATACTGGAAAGGTCGTATAATTCCTAGATCCAGTATCAAAGAAGGTGATAAGAATTTACCTTGGGAAAAAGAAGCTTATAATAAATGTAAATGAAAACTTCTAAAAAAGGATATTTAAAAAATAGCCCTGATGTTAACAAGCCTTATAATGTTATAGAAGGCAATAAAATAACAATGAAAGGAGTTGAGTTCAAAGTGCTGGGTATTGACAATAATGGCTCAGCTAAAATAATGTACCCTGGTTACGATTACATATTTCCAGGCGCTAAATATGTAACAGAATATCCATTAGATAAAAAATAAATAATTATGCCATATCAACAAAAATATAAAGCAGTAGCTAAAATGAAAAGCCCTTATGCCAAGTTAGGGCACAGTAATTCTGTAGCTATGCAGCAAACACGATACGTGTTAGAATCAGAAATAGAAGCAGCCACGGAAGGACAAAGAGAAGTTCCGGAATTAGGAGGGAAATTGCAAGAAGTTATAGTAACTGCAAACCCAAAAACAGGTACTACAACAAGTTCAACGTCTTCAACGTCTCAATCAGATACAAACGTTAAGACAGGAAAGAAAAAAAGAAAGCCTAAGGCGCCATACAGTTTAGCCGGAGTTGCTATTCAAGCATTAAAGGTGCCATTTACACGAAGAGCACACGGAGCACGTGAAGGTGCAAAAAGAGAAACGGAAAGAAAAGCTGGGTTAGCTACAAGTAATCGTTATAGACCAAGATTATTTTAAAAGTAATTTAATATATAATTATGTAATATTTATATTACATAATTAACTTAAATTAAATATAATGAAAAAATTACTTTTATTAACAATTTTATTTTCAACTTTTACATTTGCACAGGGCAAATTTCAAGGATGGTGGCATAATCCTGAGCAAGAAAATTATATAACAATAATTGAAGAAACTGATTTTGGCGTAATAAGTGTTGTTAATTTTGATCCATTTGAGGATCATTACATACAAGAACAAATAGTTGAAAGAAGCAAAAACACTTTTACAACACACATACACAGACCAAAAAACGGATGGACTGTTACAATTGAATATAAATTAAAAAATAAAAATCGTTTAATATGCAAATTTACAGGCGATTACAATGAAACTTTAATATACAAAAGGTATAAATTTCCAAAACAAAAATTAAAAACATAAAAAAATGGCATACAAACAATCGCCCGTAAATGTATTAAAAGGGCAATCGACAAACAAAGCGGCTGGATTAATGCATGGTGACTCTGTAGCCCACCAAAACGTTAAGTCCGGACAAGACGTGAATAAAATACTAAAGAATTATCCTCTTAATACAAAAGAAAGATACGAAAAGTATAGAGAGCTAGGTTTAACTCAGGACGAAACAACAAAACCTCCACAGGATAAAATAGAGCTTAACGATTACGTTGAAGATTTAAGACTTTATGAAGGACCAAAAGGAGGGAAGCATGGGCATAGAATGAAACCATTTAAGTTTACCCCAAGTCCGATAGGGCCTGAAAGATCTTAATAAATGAAAAAACTTTTAAGTCTTTTATCAGGCGGTATAATTAAAGACGTAGGTAATGTAATCGATAAGCTTACAACCACAGATGAAGAAAGATTAGCTGCTAAGCAAAAGATTCAAGAGTTATTGGAAAAAGCAGATCAAGACGCACAGACACAGGTGACCGAAAGATGGAAAATGGATATGCAATCAGATTCATTTTTATCTAAAAACATTCGGCCGCTTGTGCTGGTGTATCTTACATCTATATTTACTATTTTGGCTTTTGCTGATGGTAATGTAGGTGGTTTTGAAGTTGCGCAAGAGTATATTCCAATTTTTCAATCATTATTAATAACAGTCTACGGGGCGTATTTTGTTGGACGCACGTGGGAAAAATCAAAGAAATCCAACAATAACAATTAAATTAAATTAAATGTCAAAAATTACAGATGAGCAGTTAGATAAGTTGCACAAGCAACAAACTGCATTAAATTCATTACTAAACAAGATTGGTATTACTGAGGCTAATAAGCATGCGCTTTTGCATGAACTAGCTGGAGTAAATAAAGAAATTGAAGAGTTTAAAGTTGAACTCGAAAAAGAATATGGCCCTGTTAATATTAATTTAGAAACCGGCGAATATTCTGAAATTGAAAAAGATGAAGCTAATAAGGAAGATTAGTATTGGGTCAGACTACAAAAATGACGCAATGCATTATTCCGTAGGTCAACAAGTATATGGCGGTCATGAAATATCTGCCATACTGTTTGAAGACGAGGACGCTTCGTACAATATCTATATTAAGAAAAACTCAGAGGTATTGCCATGGAAGAAATTTAACTCTAACATGGCAATTTCTGTTGAGTACGATCTTGAATACTAATGAAATCATTATACCAATTTATAGTTAAACCCAAAGGCGAACGATATAATAATACTAAAAAGATAGGCGACATTAGCCTGTTACTAAATACAAATATAGAAAGCTTTCGTCATATAAACAAAGAAGCTATAGTAGTTTCTACTCCAGCGGCATTTAATACCGGCATAAATATAGGCGATACTGTTTTAATACATCACAATATATTTAGAAGATGGTATGATGTTAAAGGTAAAGAAAGAAACGGAAGTATGTTTTTTAAAGATAATATGTACTTCGTTAATGTAGACCAGGTTTATGGTTATAAAAAAAATAACGATTGGGTTATGGTTAACAACAGATGCTTTATAAAACCAATTAAGGAAACAAGCTCATATTCAACCGAAAAAGAGCAAAAGCATATTGGCATACTAAAGTATGGTAATAATGTGCTAGAAGCGCTTCAAATTAGACCAGGGAACCTAGTAGGCTTTACGCCTAGCAGCGAATGGGAGTTTATTATAGACGATGAGCGTCTTTATTGTATGAAATCAAATGATATAGCTATTAAGTATGAACGTAAAGGACACGAAGAGGAATATAATCCGAGCTGGGCAAAAAGCAGTTGATGAATTAATTCGCGTTGCTGAAGAACAGATCATAACGGACACTGAAGATGACCTTTCAGCAGATAGACTTAAAAATGCCGCAGCCACTAAAAAGTTAGCGATCTTTGATGCGTTTGAAATACTAACACGCATAGACGAAGAAAGATCATTATTAGAAGGTGAGAATCAAGCGGCTAAAGCTAAATCATTTAAAGGCTTTGCAGAAGGTAGATCAAAATGAATTATACGCAGACATTATTTGAGGTTCTGCCTGATTATATAAGCAAGAAAGTTCTTAATAAAAAGAATAGGTATAAGCAATGGAAGTACGGCTACGACAAAGAAAGTGATGTTGTAGTTATAAGTAAAAACGGTGAGATTGGCGATGTGTATAGCATACAAAATCTTAAGATAGCTTTACCAAAAACATCTAGCCCGTATAAATTTAAAAAAGATACGTGGAGTCAAATGGATTACCCTAAAGAACTTGAAAAAATAAAGAGTGTATTTGAGTGGAATCAAATGCCTGAATACTTTAAAGAAAAATACTATGACTATATTGACGAAGAGTTTAAGCGCCGCGATGAAGGCTTTTCGTTTATTAACAAAGGCAATCCTACTTATATTACTGGCACTCATTACATGTACCTGCAGTGGTCTAAAATTGACGTGGGTGCTGCCGACTTCAGGGAATCAAACAGATTGTTTTTTATTTTCTGGGAAGCATGCAAAGCCGATCCACGCAGTTATGGAATGTGCTATCTCAAAAACAGACGCTCTGGTTTTTCTTTCATGGCATCAGGAGAGTTGGTTAATCAAGCAACAATATCTTCCGATTCACGGTTTGGAATATTGTCCAAATCTGGGGCCGATGCTAAAAAAATGTTCACAGATAAAGTTGTACCAATATCCGTCAACTATCCGTTTTTCTTTAAACCAATACAAGACGGGATGGACCGACCAAAAACAGAATTGGCATACAGAGTACCAGCGTCAAAACTCACGCGAAGAAAACTTGATCAGGGCCAAGGGCCGGAGGAACTCGAAGGGCTCGACACGACAATTGACTGGAAAAACACGGGTGATAACTCGTACGACGGGGAGAAATTAAAACTATTAGCTCACGATGAAAGCGGCAAATGGGAAAGACCTGACAATATATTAAACAACTGGCGAGTTACGAAAACAACCCTTAGATTAGGCTCTAGAATCGTAGGTAAGTGTATGATGGGCTCGACCTCAAACGCATTAGATAAAGGTGGAGCAAATTTCAAAAAACTATACGAGGATTCAGACGTTACTAAACGAAACCGCAATGGACAGACTAGCTCGGGATTATATTCTTTGTTCATACCTATGGAATGGAACTACGAAGGGTTCATTGATTCTTATGGAAACCCTGTCTTCGATACACCGCAAGAACAAGTTGAAGGCCCATATGGAGAAGTTATTGACCAAGGGGTTATAGAACATTGGCAAAACGAGGTTGATGGGCTTAAAAACGATCAAGACAGTTTAAATGAATACTATCGGCAGTTTCCGCGTACAGAGCAGCACGCATTTAGAGACGAAGCAAAAGAATCTTTATTTAATCTAACTAAGATTTACGAACAAATAGATTATAACGAAGAGGTTCAAAATGGAATGCAAGTTACGCAAGGTAATTTTCAATGGGAGAATGGGCAACAAGATAGCAATGTAATATTTGCGCCAAACACAAACGGAAGATTTAAGATATCTTGGGCGCCTCCTAAAAATTTACAAAATCGTGTAATAGTAAAGAATGGTGTTAAATATCCAGGTAATGAGCACGTTGGGGCGTTTGGCTGTGACTCATATGATATATCAGGAACAGTTGACAAAAGAGGTTCTAAGGGATCTTTGCATGGCTTGACAAAGTTTAGTATGGAAGACGCACCACCTAATATGTTTTTTTTAGAATATATAGCTAGACCTCAAACAGCTGAAATATTTTTTGAAGATGTACTTATGGCATTAGCATTCTATGGAATGCCTTTATTATGTGAAAACAACAAGCCTCGATTATTATATTATTTAAAACGAAGAGGTTACAGAGGGTTCTCAATGAACCGACCAGATAAGCTTTGGAATAAGCTTTCTGTTACAGAAAAAGATATAGGCGGTATACCAAACTCGTCTGAAGATATTAAGCAAGCACACGCTGCTGCAATTGAAAGTTATATAGAAAATTATATAGGGCAAGTCTCGGAAGGTGCGTATGGGGATATGTATATGCAGAAAACCTTAGAAGACTGGGCCGGATTTAATATAAACAATAGAACAAAGTTTGATGCAACAATTAGTTCAGGTTTAGCTATTATGGCTTGCAACAAAAACAGATATAGACCGTCTGCGGAAAGAGTTTTAAAATCTGTTCCGCTTGGGTTTAAAAAATATAACAATAAAGGATATAGTTCAAAAATAATACAATAAATGGTTAATACTAATTACAACAGCTCATTTCCCGATCAGGTGGTACCTAATGAGGAAAAGCAAACTTTAGAGTATGGCTTACAGGTTGCTAGAGCTATTGAAGGTGAATGGTTTAGAAATAACCGTGGTGGTGATAGGTTTACTGCAAATTTTCAACAATACCATACAAGAAGACTATATGCTAGAGGCGAACAATCTATACAAAAATATAAAGATGAATTATCTATTAATGGCGATTTATCTTATCTTAATTTAGATTGGAAGCCTGTACCTGTTATACCGAAGTTTGTTGACATTGTTGTTAACGGCATGACGAATAAAGGTTATTCTTTGAATGCATATGCACAAGACCCTTATTCTACTCAAAAAAGAACACAGTATACGCAAAACATTTTAACTGATATGTTTAGCGCAAACGAAATATTAGAAGCTAATAATGATTTTAATTCTAATTTCTTTTCTTCAGGTATGAATCAAGACACTCTTCCCTCTAATAAAGAGGAGGTAGAGTTACATATGCAGCTTAGCTATAAAGATGCTGTAGAAATTGCGCAAGAGGAAGTTATAAATAATGTATTAGACAATAATAAATACAGCTATATAGAAAAAAGAATTGTTGAAGATTTAGTTGTATTAGGAATTGGCGCTTCAAAAACTTCTTTTAATAAATCAGAAGGTGTAAAAATAGAATATGTTGACCCGGCTAATTTAGTTTATTCTTATACGGAAGACCCTAATTTTGATGATCTGTATTATGTTGGCGAAGTAAAACAAATTTTATTATCTGATTTAGCAAAACAATTTCCTTATCTTACTGAATCTGATTTAGCGGAAATACAAAAGTATCCTGGTAACAATGATTATTTAAGAAACTATTACGGGCAAAATGATAACAATACAATAAGCGTGTTGTATTTTGAATACAAAACTTTTAATAAGCAGGTTTTTAAAATAAAAGAAACAGATCAAGGTTTACAAAAAGCCTTAGAAAAACCTGACACATTTGATCCGCCTGCAAACGATAACTTTGAAAGAGTTGAAAGAACAATAGAAGTTTTATATAGTGGCGCTAAAATATTGGGCAAAGAAAAAATGTTATCTTGGCAAATGGCTGAAAACATGACACGACCTGTGTCAAATACAGCTAAAGTTAAAATGAACTATAGCATTGTAGCGCCTAAAATTTATAAAGGTAAAATAAATTCATTAGTTAGCAGAATGATAGGTTTTGCTGATATGATACAAATTACACATTTAAAGCTACAACAGGTAATGTCGCGGATTGTTCCGGACGGGGTTTATGTGGATGTCGACGGGCTTGCTGAAGTGGATTTAGGCAACGGAACAAATTACAATCCAGCAGAAGCATTAAACATGTATTTCCAAACGGGTAGCATAGTTGGGCGATCATTTACACAAGACGGTGATATGAACCCAGGCAAAGTGCCTATTCAGGAATTACAAACTTCAAATGGACAAGCTAAAATTAATTCATTAATAAATACGTATCAATACTATTTACAAATGATAAGGGATGCTACTGGATTAAATGAAGCTCGAGATGGTAGCCAACCTGATAAAGATGCTTTGGTAGGTTTGCAAAAATTGGCGGCTGCAAATAGTAATACTGCAACAAGGCATATTTTAAGATCAATGATGGCTATAACATTAGATACTTGCGAAAAAATATCTTTACGAGTTGGTGATGCTTTACAGTTTCCGTTAACCAAGCAAGCTTTAATAGACTCTATATCTATATATAACGTTGCTACTTTATCAGAACTAACTGATAAAAATATTTTTGATTTTGGTATATTTATGGAAATGGAGCCAGACGAAGAAGACAAGCAGGTGCTAGAAAAAAACATTCAAATAGCTTTGCAGGCTAATCAATTATATTTAGAAGACGTTATTGAAATACGCGATATTAAAAATATAAAATTAGCAAACAAGCTATTAAAACAAAAGCGTAAACAAAAGCAAGAGCAAGACCAAAAGGCTCAACAAGCAAATATACAAGCTCAGGCGCAAGCAAACGCTCAAACAGCAGAAAAAGCTGCATTAGCAGAAGCTCAAAAACAACAAGTAATAGCTGAAACTAAAATTCAAATTGAAAATAGCAAGTCACAGCTAGAAATACAAAAGCTTAGAGAAGAAGCTGCTATTAAAAAAGAATTAATGGCAGAAGAGTTTATGTATAATATTAAATTAGCGCAAGCACAATCTAAAGGCCAAAAAAATAAAGAAGCTTATAAAGAGGACAGAAAAGACGAGCGCACTAAAATACAAGCGACGCAGCAATCAGAATTAATTGATCAGCGTAAAAACGATACACTGCCAAAAAACTTTGAATCTGCTGGATTTGATGTACTAGGCGGTTTTGACTTAGGGCAATTTGAGCCTAAGTAATTTTTATTAATTTTATAATATTTTATCATGGCAGAAACAGTCACACAAGAGGGTGAATTTAAAGTTAAACCTCGAAAAATGAAAAAGCTTTCTGAGACACCTGAAACTATTAAAGTAGATTTGTCTCAAAAGCCGGAAGAAACTCAAGAAACAGGTGATACCATTAAGGTAGACCTCACCGAAAAACCAGAACAAGAAGATGCCGTTCAAGTCAGTACAGCAGATGAGAGCGATGCTCCTGTCGAAAAATCCGAAGACTCGCCAAGCAGCGAAGAAGTGGTTGAAGAAGTACGGGCCACCGAAGAAAAAGTAGAGGAAGCGCCTGTAATACAAGAAATAACAGAAGAAGAGGTTCAAGAGCAAACTGAAACTTTGCAAGAGCAAGTAGAAGAAGCTGTACAGGAGTCACAAGACACTGCGAACCCATTGCCAGAAAATATTCAAAAAGTTGTTGACTTTATGAATGAGACTGGTGGTACATTAGAAGATTATGTAAGATTAAACGCGGATTATTCTAATGTAGACAACAATACACTTTTGCGGGAATATTACCGCCAAAGCAAACCTCATTTAGATCCCGAAGATGTAAGTATTCTTTTAGAAGACTTTACATGGGATGAGGAACTAGATGACCAAAAAGATATACGTAAGAAAAAAATTGCGTATAAAGAAGAAGTTGCAAAAGCCAAAGGCTTTTTAGAAGGACTGAAAAATAAATATTACGACGAAATCAAGTTGAGACCCGGCGTAACTCAGGAACAACAAAAAGCAGTTGACTTTTTCAATCGATATAATGAAAATCAGCAAATTATGGAGCAACGCACTGAAGATTTTCAAAATCGTACAAAAACTTATTTCAACGACGATTTCAAAGGTTTTGATTTCAAACTCGGTGAAAAAAAGTTTAGATACGGGTTAAAAGATAATTCTTCAGTAGCAAACCAACAATCAGATATAAGTAACTTTATCAAGAAGTTCTTGAATAGCAAAGGTGAAGTGTCAGATTTAACTGGATATCATAAAGCTCTATATGTAGCTAACAACCCCGACCAAATTATAAATCATTTTTATGAACAAGGCAAGGCAGATGCAATAAAAGATATGGCGGCAAAGACTAAAAATATTAGTAATGAGCCGAGGCAATCTCAATCTGGCGATGTTTTTGTTAATGGTTTAAGAGTTAAGGCTGTTAGCGGCGCGGATTCTTCAAGACTTAAAATTAAAACAAAACGTTAAAACTTAAAATTAAAACAAAATGGCATTATCACCTTTGTTTGGCGAGTTGAAACCAACAGCCAAAAAACAAACCGGTACCGCTAACTATCTTGATTTTACAAGTGGTGCTGGTAATGACTTTTCTCAGCAATATCTACCTGAGATTTATGAAGCTGAAGTAGAGCGATACGGAAATCGTACGCTTTCTGGCTTTCTTCAAATGGTAGGAGCTGAGATGCCAATGACTTCTGATCAAGTTATTTGGAGCGAGCAAAACCGCTTGCATATCTCTTATAATGAATGTACAATTGCTTCTAGAACCGCTGGAACCGTTGTTATCCAAGATAATGATGGAACTGGTAGTATTGTAGGTGGAACCGGAAAACATCACGCTATTCGTAAGAATGCATTGATCGTTATTCTTAACCCTGCTACTGGTACTGAATCAAAAGCATTCGTTAGCGCCGCTACTGGCACAGAAATTACTGCACACCCTTTTGGAGCAACGCAATGGCCCGCTGATTTTGTCGCCTCGCCGTCACCTAATCTAAAAGTATTTGTGTTTGGTTCTGAATTTGGAAAAGGAACTTCTGGAATGGAAGGTTCTGTAGAGCCTGAGTTTACTCAGTTTAACAATTCGCCTATTATCATTAAAGATCGTTATAGCATTAACGGATCTGACACTGCTCAGATTGGATGGGTTGAAATTGCTACAGAAGACGGGACATCTGGATATTTGTGGTATTTAAAAGCTGAGTCTGAAACAAGACTACGCTATCAAGATTACTTAGAAATGACTATGGTTGAAGCTGAAAAAGCTGACACTACACTAGCTGGCATCTCTGCAAACTCGCAAGGTGTTAAGGGTACACAAGGTCTTTTCTCTGCAATTACTGAGCGCGGAAATGTTTATGGAGGCTTCCCGGCAACTCTAGATTCTTTTGATGAAATTCTTAAAAATCTAGACGGTCAAGGTGCTATTGAAGAAAACATGCTTTTCTTAGATCGTACTACAAATCTAGCCTTTGACGACATGCTTGCTGATCTTTCTTTAGGCACTGCCGGAGGTACTGCTTATGGACTATTTGAAAACTCTGCTGAAATGGCTTTGAATCTTGGATTTACTGGCTTCCGTAGAGGTTCTTATGATTTCTATAAGACTGACTGGAAATACTTAAATGACGCTTCAACTCGAGGTTTTGATGATAGCTTTTCTGGTACATCAGAAGACGCAATTGATGGTGTCCTTATTCCAGCTGGTACTTCAACTGTATATGACCAAATTCTTGGTACTAATATTCGACGACCATTCCTTCACGTACGTTACCGTGCTTCAGAAGCCGATGATCGAAGAATGAAGACTTGGATTACAGGTTCAGTAGGTGGGGCGTTTACTTCAAGCGAAGATGCAATGAATGTACACTTCTTGTCAGAAAGATGTTTGTGTGTTCAAGGCGCTAATAACTTCGTGCTATTGAAAAAAGCGTAACATTATCCTTTTAAAAATTACCCTCGTTTAATTACGGGGGTAGTTTTTATTTTTATTAAAACTTTTATTATATTATATCATGGCAAAAAAAGAAAAAGTAGCTACAGCTACACCAAAGTGGGAAATTAAAGATAGACATTACTATTTAATTAATGCTTCCCCATTAACATATACAATTCCTTCTAGACATTCAAAGTATACTTCATTACTTTGGTTTGATCCTGAAACAAATAAGCAAAGAGAGCTCAGATATGCTACTAATCAATCTTCACCTTTTGTAGATGAACAAAAAGGCGAAGCTACTTTAGGGCACATAATGTTTAAAAACGGTCATTTATTTGTACCTAGACAACAACAAGTGCTACAAAAGCTTCTCTCGCTATATCACCCATCATTAAATAAAAGATATACAGAGCATGATGCCGAGGTTGAAGCAATTGATGAGGTTGACAATATCGAAATTGAATTAGAAGCGCTTAATGCTGCGATGAGCATGGACATTGATATGGCAGAAGCTATTGTTCGTGTTGAAACAGGCAGTAGCGTTTCAAGCATGAGTTCAAAAGAAATAAAAAGAGATTTGCTTTTGTTTGCTAAAAGAAACCCTAGTTTGTTTTTAGATTTAGCAAATGATGAGAATGTTCAGCTTCGTAATTTTGCAATTAAAGCTAAAGAGGCTAATATTATAAATCTTTCACAAGACCAAAGAGTCTTTTCGTGGGCTTCAAATGATAAAAAACTTATGACAGTACCATTTGATGAAAACCCATATTCAGCTTTTGCTGCCTTCTTGCAAACAGATGAAGGCGTAGAAGTTTACAAATCAATAGAAAAAAAGTTTGCATAACGCGTAATATTAATACGGAGCAGTAGCGTTATGTTGCTGCTCCTTATTACAATATAGATATGGCGATAAACGTAAATACAGTATACAGAACAGTTCTTTTAATACTTAATAAAGAACAGAGAGGTTATATGACGCCTGATGAGTTTAATGCGGTAGCAAACCAAGTACAACGCCAAATTTTTGATAATTACTGTGAAGAATTAAATATTCAAACAAGACTTAATAAAGTATACGACACTTTAGCTAATAAAACTGAGGATGTTTATACTAAATTAGAGCCATTTTATGATTACGTAAGAGTATTTAAAAATTCAGTAGATCCAACCAATAATAGTGTATTTTTATTAAGTAATACTGATGGAAATGATAATTCTATTCTTGAAAATTTTTATAAGGAAGAGTCTTTAGCCGCTGTAAATAGACAGCAGGACAATAATGATAAAGATAGAATTGATCTTGCAGCTGCGTTTGGTTCGCCTTTAATTCAAAAAGTAACAAGAAGAGAATTTTACTCTACACTACAGTCCCCGCTTGCACAACCTACAAAAGATTTTCCTATATATTGTTTTTTATCAGAAGATACAATAAAAGTTTTACCAGAAAGTATTGACACCATAGATATGGAATATTTAACATATCCATCTGCTCCAATTTGGGCATATAACCAAAATCCAACTACTGGTGTTTTTGAATATTCTGCTAATAGCTCAAATAATTTTAAATTAAGCGATTCTGAGTTTTCAGATGTTGTGCTAAAAATACTTGCATACTCGGGTATTATAATTAAAGATCCTTTAGTTATACAAGCAGCTGCAAATGAAATTAACAAACAAGAGCAAACTGAAAAAATTTAATAAATGGCGCTTATAAAAGAAACAAACGAACAATATTACGCAGGTCAGCAAGCAGTTCATGTTGTTACAGCAGCAAGTCAATTTATATCTACATTTGATACTGTATTAAAGCTTTATAGTACAGATTCCTGGGCGCCTTCTGATGAAGATTATAATAAAAACAATTTTACATTAGAATTTAGTGTTAATAATACAACATTTACTGATGTTAATATTGAATATTCAGTTGAAGGTGGAAAAAATTCAAATATATTTGTAAAAACAGTTAACAACTGGGATGTTGGCTATTACAGAATTACATTAAAAGAAAAGCAATACGGTAATTATAGATATACATCTATAACAGATGTAATTAATAATTTTTATTTTAGTTATGTTGGCTTTGATAGGCTTTTACCTTCGGCTAAAAAAAATGAAATAGCTTTTCATGCTAAACGAGCACTCCAAGAGTTCAGCTATGATGTTTTAAAAAGCATTAAAAAACAAGAACTTACTATTCCTAATAACTTAACTGTACCTATACCACAAGATTATGTTAATTACGTAAAAGCGTCATGGGTTGATGATTTAGGCGTTATACATATTATATACCCCACGCGTCTAACTTCAAACCCTACAGAAGTTCCTGTGCAAGATGGCGAAGGGGTGCCAACACAAGATAGTTATGGCGAAAACATAACAGCAACTTCAATTACTGAAGAAAATTGGAGTGAAGCTGATATGAAAAAAATAACAGGGGGATATGATGAGCAATTTACGGACGCTAGCATTGATAATTTTACATATAATCGCGTAGGTGTAGGACAAAGATATGGCGCTAATCCTGAAACAACACAACTTAACGGTTTTTTTACAATAAATGAAAGAGAAGGTAAACTTTCGTTTTCAAGCGATCTTGTTGATAAGGTAATAATATTAGAATATATTTCAGACGGGCTTGCTTATGATGCAGATATGCAAATTCCTAAACTAGCTGAAGATGCTATTTATTCATATATATTGTACGCAATTGCGTCGTCTAAAAATAACTTGCCCGAGTATATAATCAATAGATTAAGAAAGGAAAAAAGAGCTAAAATACGTAATGCTAAAATAAGATTATCTAATATTAAATTAGAAGAAATTACACAGGTATTTAGAAATAAATCAAAAATAATTAAGCATTAATGCCAAAATTAAATAATAATTTTCTGAAAGGCAAGATGAATCTTGACCTTGACGATAAAATAATACCTAAAGGAGAGTATAGAGAGGCTGGTAATATTTCTGTTACTAAATCAGAAGGCAGCGATTCAGGTACAGTTGAGCAATTAAAAGGGTTTGAAAAAATAACAAATTTTTCTTCAGATAGCTCTTTAGACGGCTCTGCTGTTATTGGCGCATATTTTGATAATAATAAAAAAAGAATTATATTTTTTACAACAGATTTTCAAATACCATCAGATCAATACGATTCTATAAATAAAGTTTTTTACCCTGGATTTGACAATCTACCAGGGCAACCTGGGGGTATACTAATGGCGCCCTCGACAGCATTATGTTCTATATATTGTTGGGAAAAAGGTTCTGCTACTGCAGCTAAAATAGTTACGGGGAGTTTTTTAAATTTTTCTATAACACACCCAATAAATAATATAAATATTATAGAAGATCAATTATTTTGGACTGACAACTTAAATCAGCCCAGAAAAATAAACATATCCACAGCTAAAACAACTCCAACTTTTTATAACGCAGAACATAAAATATCTGTAGCTAAATTTGCCCCTGTATTTGCACCCATGCTGCTGGACTACACTTATAGTTCCGCTGGGGTTCCTGACGGTGCGTTTTCAGACGTTTCAAGTATGAATGAATCCGCCGCCGCGTCTATAGATAAAGATTATTTAAAAGAAAAATTTGTAAGGTTTTCGTATAGATTTAGATTTTCTGACGGAGAATATTCTACAATGGCTCCGTTTACAAATACGTGCTTTGTGCCAAAGTCGGCTTTAATTGGCACCGATGAAGAAAAAGAAATAGCTGAGAGCGGAGAGGTTTCTTTTTATGATACAACTAGCGGACAAGAAAAAGGTATGATTAATAAAATTAATCAAATAGATATTTATATTAAAATGCCTTCACAACAGCCCGTTTATGATTACGATATTACTGGTTTAGAAATACTATATAAACAATCCGATGAGCAATCTGTAAAGTCGCTAGAGCTGGTTAATTTAGCAGGGGGTAGCGAAAATATGCCATCAGATGGTATGTATAAATATGTATACAATTCTATACTTCCTACAAAAACATTACCTGAAAAACAAATTACAAGAGTTTACGATAATGTGCCATACAGAGCTGAAACTCAAGAAATGTCAGGCAATAGAATAATGTATGGCAACTTTCAACAGGATAGAGACTTAATAAAAACCAACGGTGTAGCGGGCTTAAATTATGTAGCTAACTATAATGTAAAGTATAATGATTCTGCAATTACTAGAGAAGCTGATTATGCAATACACAAGGAGTATCCGCTGCATAGTATAAAATCAAGAAGATCTTACCAAATAGGTGTAGTTTTAGCTGATAAATACGGCAGACAATCGCCTGTATTGCTGTCCACAACTGGAGCGCATTCTGTTTATGTTCCTGCTAGAGATGAAGACTTTTATAATTATTTTTGGAATACTATCGCATCAGGCAGTAATGGTAATGCTGATTATTGTGGAGATGCATTAGAATGTATATTTAACCAACCTATTCAAGAGCCTTATGCTTCACCTACAATATTAACGCTACCCGGCACAACTACCGCGCCTGGAGCAAACTGGTCAACTGCCGTTTCGCAGGCAACGCCATCTTCAACTACTATTGCTGAAAGATTAACAATAACTAATGGCAACGCAACCACTGAGTTTGCTGTTGGTAGATATTTAAAGGGTCAAAGCAAAGACTTTGTAGGGCCTATTACTTCTTCTACATATGATGGCACAAATACGGTAATTGAAATATTGCACGGGCTGGACGATGATCAACAAATATCCGGGGTATATCATAATCTTTCGCCTCAGTCAGATGACACTGATTTGTTTGCTTACGATATAAACCCATACGGATGGTATTCTTATAGAATTGTTGTAAAACAAAATCAACAAGAATATTATAATGTATATACCCCTGGTATTATTGATGTAGAAAATGAAAATGGTGAATTTAAAAGCTATGTCCAAACAGGTGTTGGTGGAAACATAAATAAAATACCAAGAGATCCACTAGCTGATGATATTCAAGAATTAAACTTAGGTACTTCATCTGTTAATGTTTTTCCAAAAGTTATAAGGCTGGCCGATACTCCAAGCCCAGTAGACGGAAACTCGGACAGTGATCTAATGAGTATTCTTAATATAGGCACCGCTAGGCAACAGGATTTGGTTAATGCAAATGATATACCATCTGCATTTTTGTATGAAGCTAATAAAAATATGTTAGTTTCGCAAATACCGTATAAGGTTAGCACAACTGGAATGGGAGTTCAGGTTAGTCAAGCTGATTTAAAAGGCACTGACATTTCTTTTCCTATAAGATCATCGACTACTCCCCCAACTGTAAATGAGGTTGTAGTTGGTAAAACAGATTTTACGGTTACGGTCAAAGGAGTTGATTTATCTTCAACCGGATCAAACGAAATAGCGGTTGGTGATTATTTAAAAGGAAGATCTACCGATTTAGTAAAAGTCGAATCAATTGTAGTTACTACAGTTCCCGATACTGTTATTACATGTGATAATTTTGTAAGCGAAGAAGAATATAATGTTAATACCACTGAAGCAATTAGTATTAAAAAATATTCATACGCATTAGACCCAGTGCTTCATGCTTTTGAAACAGAGCCCTTTGAGTCTGTGTTAGATATATATTATGAAACTTCTACAAGTGACTATGTACATGAACTAAATGAGCTTTCTGATGTAGTTACAGAGCCTTCATATGCTTTATTTACTAAAGACGCTACTACAGACTTTAAGGAAAATGTAGATTATACAATAGCTGGAACATATGTGGGAGAAGTTAAAATATATGATACTAAAAACAATTTATTAGTCCCGGCTCCTGCTGGAATTATTAATAGCTTAAATTTAAACAGCGTAACAAATAGTTCAGGGGCTACAGTTACTAGTGATTTTGAGTTTGAAGCAGTATCTACTGGTTTTAAAATAAAAACATTAACTAACAAAACATTTACAGCCGACCTAGGTCCAGCTAATTATACTTTTAATTTTGATGTTATTTATAACACTACAGAAACTCTTCCGGGCTTAACAGCAAGCACAAGTTTAACAAATGTAGCTCCTTCAATTACAAGCTCTAATCAATTTACATTACCCGGTCAGTCTCCTCCAATGACGGTATTAGACCACGCCGTAACAGGTGTTAATGGTTCAATTATAAACCAAACAGAAGATATAGTTTTTGAACTTGACCCACCTTTTTATTATAATAAACAGCGTACTGCAGTAGCAAATACATATTTAGAAATTCATAGAGACACTGGCCATATAATTGCAGGTAATACTATTCCTACAGGTAGTTATAATTTTAGAGTTATTATTAAAGACGCAAACGGAAGCTCCTTTAGCAGTAGCGCTTTTCGAGATTGTACTTTAACAGTTAGCGGAGATAATTATATTAGCACAACAGAACTTACTCAGCCAACAGAAAGAGGCGGGGATGGTTGTAATGGTATATTTCCAAATGTTAGCTATTGTACAGATTGGAGCTCTAGATTTAGTAGATGCGACGGAGCTTACATAAATTATGGCGCTGATTTAGGTGATTACAATGGATTTGGGCTAGGTTTTGCTGTGGTTAGAGTATCGCAGAACAAAGGCGGGAATGGTAATCAATCTTATTCTTTTGCATCTTCATCCGTAGAGCCGTTAGCTGCTAATATAGTTACCTTGCCAACTGATATACAAATAAACTATTGCCAATTTGGAGGAGGATCAGATTTTGCATCTGGTCAAAAAAATTCTACAAGATATCAATTTAGAGTTAATAAAGGATCAATACTATCTCCGGTATCAGATTTTGAAGTGGAAGTTACTGATAGAGGCGACAAAACACCTATTTTTCAAAATTATGATTATAATGTAACTAATGCTGGCGGTCAAGGGTTTCCTGTATATAATGCTAGTGGCAGTGTGGTCGATAGAATAGGTGTAACAACCGGAGCTTTAAGTGTTGGTAATAATATATTATTAGATACTGGAAAAAATATAATTGTAGGTACAGCAACTTACAGGGTATTAAGCGAATTTAAAATCGGCACAATAAATAATAATTCTTCATTTGTGTTAAATAGAGTATGGTACGTAAGAGTGCCTTAAAAAGTGTAAAAATATAAAGTATGCCAGCTACAGTAAAAGTAAAATATTTTAATACTTTCATATTAAGAAAAGACACTAGCGGAACAACACCGCCTAATAACACTAAGGGGTGGCATATAGAAGAATCTAGAATTAAAGGCGCTTTTAATGGTAAATCTGTAATTTTTGGCGTTAAAGCATATGCTACTAACGAAAGATATGCAAGACTTCAAAGAGAAAATGCCATTATATACTCTGGCGTAATAAACTCTAGAACAGATGTTAACGAAACAAATCAATTTAGCTCAGGCGAAAAAATAACTAGAGCTGTTGATAAAAACAATGGGTCTATACAAAAGTTATATGCAGAAGATACTAACTTAATTATATTTCAAGAAAGAAAAGTTAGTCAAGCGCTTATAGATAAAGACGCTATATATACGGCTGAAGGTACAGGACTTACATCTACAGGAAAGCAAGTTATAGGCCAAGTTGTTTCTTATGCAGGCGAATGGGGTATATCAAAAGTGCCGGAATCGTTTGCAGTGCATGGTACAAGAAAATACTTTGTTGATACTAACTCAGGTGATGTATTAAGATTATCAAGAGATGGCGTAACGCCTATATCAAGCTATGGTATGCGTGACTTTTTTAGAGACAATCTTAAAAACGCAACCCGAACTGGTAATAAAATTGTTGGTTATTGGGATAACCACCATGATAAGTATGTAATTTCAATGCAGGAAGATCCTGTATTAAACTCTTCTACCAACAGGCCGACAGCTGGATCTTTTTCAACTATAGACGCAGGTAACACTTTTCAAGCGCCTTTAGTTAGTGACCCTACTAAAACTACTGATGCAGGTGGTATATTTTGTACTGTTGGATTTGATGATTCAGTTAAAGGGTGGGTTTCTTTTTACGGATTTATGCCATCATTTGCAGGCAGCCTTGACAACGAAGTATATAGTTTTAGTGCTTATAAAGGAGGCTTTTCAGGACAAAATATAGGATTTGATTTATACAAGCATTATATATCTGGTGATTATAATAAATTTTACGAAGAAGGCTTAGCAAATTCAGAGTTTGAGCAGGTTTCAAAAAGTTTTATAACTACAATATTCAACGAGTCGCCTATTCAAACTAAAAACTTTAATACAATATCATATACTGGAACTGATTACTGGAAAGTAAATAATGTAACAACTGATATTGTAAATTCACAAAATACAGAGCCAGGGGCTGTAATGCAAATCGAAGCATACCCATCTGGTCAATACGCTAACCCTATAACTGGTAATGTGGAGTTTTCAGGGTTTAATAAAAAAGACGGCGGCTACTATGCAAACATAGTTAACTCTTCAGGGTTTTCACAGCCTTATGATACAGGGGTTGTACTAGAAAGAGTATCGGTTACCGGTGTAAAAGGTAAAACCGCTAAGGTAAGATTTGAAACAAAAACAGATACAACAGATATTAGGCAAACATTTAAAGAGTTGTTTACTGTTGGCACAGAAGTAATTTAAAAAATATGGCAGCACCACTATTAATGGGAATATCGGCCGGGGTACAAATCTTGGGCGGGTTATTTGGAAGTTCAGCGGCTAAGAAAAGAGCTAGAAACGCACAGAAGGAAATTGACAGATTGGATACAGAAATGAAAAATTTTGAAGATTCAAGACAAGAAGTTGTTAATCCTTATGAAAGCTTCACTGGTATGGAAACACAGGTTACTAATCCATATCAAAACATGCAAGTTGCTACACAAGCTGCGGAAATGCAAGCAGAAGAAACCGACATGGCGTTGGCAAGTACATTAGATACTTTAGTAGCTACTGGCGCGGGTGCCTCAGGAGCCACTGCGCTAGCCCAGGCGGCCGCAAAAAGCAAACAGGGTATATCATCTAGTATTGAAAAACAAGAGGCTGATAACGCGAAATTACGAGCGCAAGGCGAGGTGCAAAAACAAGCACAGGTAATGGATATAATGAAGTTACAAGCTGCCGGTAAACAATTTGAATTTCAAGCACAAGAAACTAGAGACGTAGCTAAGTTAGACCGAATGGCTGGACAAATTGATCAACAAAGAGCAATAGCAGCAGGTGCTGCAGAGGCAGGGGCGGCAGCAACATCTGGCATGATGTCAGGGCTTGGTAGTTTAGCAGGTGCTGCAATAGGAAATTACGATAAACTTTTTTAAAGGCGCCGTCAATAAGCCCTCCATCAAACTTAGCAGATACTTTTAAAGTAACAAATCCTTTATTTGTATAATAAAAAATTATGAGTTATAAAAATCCAAAAATAATAGTAGACAGATCTGCGCAAATATTGCAGCAAGGTTTTCAACAGTTTGGCGAAAATGTGCTAAGTGGTATTGATAAATATGTAGCTACTATAAAAGAACAGCAAAAGACTAAAAATATGCTTGATATAGCTCATGTAGAAGCATATGGTGATTTATCAAAAGAAATACCAGAATCTTTAACAGCTAGAGAAGATATATTAAATTTAATAAATGAGTCTTTAGATGCAACTAAAAATGCAAATTACGAACTAAACACGAATCTTGGTTTAGACAAAGAAAGAAGACAAGAGCTTTTAAAAACTATTTCTGACCAAAAAATATTTAGAGATCACGTAAAAAACGTAGTGCCTGAATTTGAAGGCGGCGTTAAACTTTGGATGGACACTCCTGCATCAAGTGTAGGCTTTAACAACTGGGTTAGCGGCAACACTAATGACGAAGTTGCAAATAATACTTTTATTTTAAATGCAATGTCTGATCGCATTCCTGGAGCTAAAGCTAACTTTGTAAGAAATGGCAATAGCCTTGTATTAAATACATCCGGCAATATTGCAGGTACTGGTATAAATGCTTCACTAAATATGGATTCATACATGAAAATGGTTAATGATGGGCAGGATATTGTGAATGATGCTCCCCAAACCACGAAAGAAATAATTGAATCTACTAATAAAATATTAAAAAACGACAAAGGGGCTTTGCTCCCAAAATACTTAGGAGGTGCACGGACTATACCGGTTGGTAATGGGTTAGAAAGAACTGACCAAATTGTAAATGGTGAAGCTATATTAGAATCTATTGGTATAACAGTTAGCAATAAAGTAAAAAGCTATGTAGATAGCCCTTCATTAATTGGTGGTTATTGGAATTATACTTTAGGCAATTGGGATAATAATAAGTGGGTTGATGCTGATAAGTCTGACATGGATAAGCTAGCAGATGATATGGCTACCCAGCAAGCGGCTAAAGTGTTAGAAACTATGGGTATAGAATATGACGAAAAATCTAATCAATATTTTATGCGTGGAGCAACCACTAAAAAGGCAAAAGATCAAAAAGAAAATATTCCCGATACATTTGTTGGGGAAGTGTTTGAAGGCATTCAAAATGATCCAGCATATATGTATTCATCTGCAACTGGATATCAAAGTAAGTGGGACGCAAATAATAAAACGTTTACTATTTTACAAGAATACGAGGACCCAGATACAAACGAAATAAAAACGGTGCCTAGAACATACGACTTTAATAAGCCTGCTGATTTATCTTTTATTTATAACTTAATATTAGAATCACAATTTGGAGCTAAAGGCGGTCAAGCTGGAGCTAAAGAATTTAGGCAAATGAAAAAATTAGTTGATGAGATTGTTAATAATATAAATGAAGAAAATGAATTTGCTACTCCAGCGGACCCAGCATTTTCATTTGATGAGGGTACAGCAACTGTACCAGGAGACTATAGAGATCTTATTACGCCACCAAAAAGATAAACAAATATTTAATCATGATTGAAATATACATTGTAGACGGTAGAGAATTTAAAGTTCACTCGTCTCGAAAAGAGGAGTTTCTTCAGAAATATCCTAATGCCCTGCTAAAACAAATTGAAGCGGGAAAGACATCTCCCACAGCACCGGGTGCGGTTGTGGAGGAAACTGTAGCACCCGCAAGTCAGAGTACGGATTTAGATTTGGTAAATACTTCATCGGGGTTAACGCCGGGTGAGCAATTATCACAACAAGATTTATTAGGAAGAGAAGCTGTTGCTGGAGCTCTAAGCAATGTACCGGGTGGTATTCCTATTGGCCCTAAAGGTGTTTCAAAACTTGCTGGTATTACAAAGTTTTTTGCGGAAACCGCGCCTGGCCTTGTAGATGGTCTTGAAAGATATACCGCAGGGTTAGATTTGCGTAACGCAACTAGACTTATTGGTGGGTTAGCTCAAAAAGATCCTAAAAAATTGGCTGAGTTTCAAACACAATTTGAAGCAAGGGGTGAAGGTATTGATTTTAGCGAGCTATACAAATTAAGTGATGATTTAGGAAAATTACAATTAAAGTATTACGATGACGATGGTCAACAATTAGAGCTTGATCAACTTGTTTCTAAAGGTAGATATAGTGATGCTGCTAAATTTGCTATTGATCAAGCTATAGGCGCAGCGCCTTCGCTTGCAATAACATATGCTTTTCCTTTATTAGGAGGAGCAATATTAGGTATGTCTACTGCTGGAAAAGAATTTGAAACAGCACTAAAAGAAAGACCTGATGCAACACTTGGGGATATATATAAGGCTGCTACTGCTAAAGGTTTTACTGAATTTGGCACTGAATGGACTGGGGGTAAATTATTTAGAGGATTAAATGCTCTTGACAAAGCGGGTGTTGGCAAAACAGCCGTTAAAAAATTTACAGGTAGTTATATAAAAGAATTTTTATCAAAAATTGGGCTTGGTTTTTTAGCCGAAGGTGGAACTGAAGGTTTTACCGATACTTTTCAACAAGCCGCAGACCAGCTAATATATGGCGATGAAAAAGATTTTACAGATTACTGGAGAGGATTTGTAAATAATGCCGCTATAGGGGGGTTATTAGGAGGGCCTGTATCTGGAGTTACGGGTGTTGCTCAAATGGCTAAAACAAAACAAGAAAAAGATGCCTTATATCAATATATTGCACCTAATAAAGCCAAACAAGAAATAGCTAACCTTAATATAAAGCTTGCTAATGCTAAACAAACACTTGAAAAGTTACCAGACGGGCCTAAAAAAGAAGCTCAACAAATACTTGTAAATAATCTTCAGCAAGATGTTTCAAACAAAAAGAAGATTATAAATGATAAGTTTGATTCTTTAAGTAAACAAGAACTTCGTAATTATGCTGATAACCTAAACGCTATTGATAATAATATTAGTATTGTAAAGGATGGTAGATATAGCGAAGAACAGCAACAAAGCGCAAAACAAAAAGTATTAAATGCTTTTAAAGCAAATGACAATATAATAGGTGATACAGATTTTTACGATCCTACCGTTGAAAACACTATTAAAGAAGTTTTAGATGCTAGCTCTTTAATTGAAGAAAGATTTGAAAGAGCTAAAGGTATTTTACCAGAAGATGTTGATATTCAAAAAGTAACAACTAAACAAGCAGAAGGAATCGAAGGCATGGACCCTGAAGCTGATGCTATGTTTTTAAAAGAAGGCGGTGTAGATGGTAAAGATATAATTTATATTAATACAGAGGTTGCGGCTGCCGCGGGGCAAACAAATGTTATAGGGCACGAACTATTGCACTATTTAATGTCTAGAGCTTTTAAAACAGACAACGCTTCAATGAAGTCTCTTGTTGATGATTTTAAAACATATTTAGAAAAAAATCACCCTGAAATATATAAATCTGTTCAAACTAGAATTGATCAATTTTATTCTGACCCAAAAACTGGTAGAATAAAAGAAGGTGCTTTGGAAGAATATATGAATGTTTTTTCAGATTTGGTTGATAAAAAGAAAATATCTGTAAATGAAGGTCTAATTACTAAAGCAAAAAATTCACTTAAAAGATTTTATAATGGATTAGGCTTTGGAAGTATTGAACTAAATGTAGGTGAGGACGTATTTAACTTTATTAGAAATTATAATAAAAATATAAATTCTAAAAATAAAATATTACAAAGAAGAGGCTTACTTGTTAATTTAAAAAGTAAAGTATTAAAAGACGCAGACCCTGTTCAAGTTGCCAAATTTAGTAAACAAGCTCAAAAAATACTTAAAGACGCAAAGCCTATATTTGCAAGTGACCTATCGCCGTTTGATCAATATGATTTTGTGCAGGTTGCAGCTAACGCGATGTTCCCAGATGTTGCGAATCAAGATAAAGTGAAATCAGGTCAGTTTAGTACGTATGAAGCATTGTCAGCAGATCAAAAGCTAAAGCTAATTGAAGACTTGCTTAAAAAAGGAGGATTACAACCTAAGTTTAGTAGGAGCGTATCGCCTGATAAAAAAGATCTTAAAAGTATATTTGATAAGTTTGTGCAAACGCCAGAAGGCAAAACAAAATACAAAACCTTAGACGCTTTTAAAAAATCTGAAGATTATCTTGATGCATATAATGAAATTTTAGAAGGCGACCCTATGGGTAAATATGTAAGAGGCCTTGTTAATGCTGACGACAATCTTGGCTCGCTTGACGAAGACATAAAAAAACAAGCTATAATAAAAATTAAAGATGTTATAGTTGAAAGATTTATAAAGAATTTTGACCCAGCTAAAAACGAAAGTTTATTTGGATATTTGTTTGGAACAAAGCCTATAGTTGATTTTGCGCTTCGTGATGTTAAAAAAGAATATGCTAAGCGAATTAAAACTATATCTACAGATGTTGAAACAGAAGGCAGAGGCTTTGAGGCAGTAGACACAGAGTCCGCGCAAATAGAAGAAATTGTAGATAGGAATCTAACAGAAGAACAACAAACTTTTGAATCACAGCTAAAGTCTACACTTACTGTTGGCGGTCAACCGTTTATTACACCTGAGCTTGCACAAGAAATTAGAACAGCGGCTTATGAAACTTTTGAAGGTGATTTGCCGCCTATAGATAGCCGCGATTTTAGAAAGTTTGTTACTGACTCATATAAGAAAAAGCTTATGCCTATAATTAAAAAGGCGTTAGGCAATAAAAAGAAGTTAGCAGATTTTGTTGTAGAAAATAAACAGGACTTATTAGAAGGTATACCTATTTCTTATTGGGTGCAGATTGAAAGATTGTTACCTGATACACAAAAGATTTTTACTAAGTATGTTAAAAGATTAACCACGCAAGCAGAAATAGATAAGTATACTGCTCTTGGTAGAGTATATACAGAAAATGATGCTGATGGCCCTGAGCTTTATCAGTTATTAAATCCTACTGATGCACAGATACAAGCGTTTTTTACTGGCCCCGTAGGTGATCAGCCAATGTCAGATATTCTTGGCTACACCGTTTCTCCCTCAACACTAGCCGCTAGAAAGTCAGAGCTGGGAGCTAATATAGGTTTACAAACAGCATCAGACGCAACGCCTGGTGTAATTCAAACAAAACCTTATACAGAGCAGGAAGCAGCTAAAATAGCTTTAAAAGTAAATAGAGATTTACGTCAAAAGTTTTCTTTATCAGGAAGAAATGTAAGGGCAATAGATAGCGCCGAACTTGTTGGATATATAAAAGATGGTCTTCCTAATTCTGAGATTGCATCGAAGTTAGCGGTACCTGAAAGTTATGTTGAAGCAATGGTTGACAGGCTAAAAAGTGAGTTTCCTGCAAATGGCAATAAACAATATGGCCAAGACCAAATAGAATATATAAACGACAATCAGTTTAATTTAATTTCTGTAATAGATGGTATTGCTACAGTTTCCGGTGGGCTAACATTAAATTTAATAAATGAAAACGGTAGCTTAACACCAAACGGTCAAAAATATGTTGATCAACAAGTTGACTTTGCGTTAAACTATATACAAAACGCAACAGAAGGCGAACAATTTCAAAGATTTGTTGATTTTATAACATTTGAAGGTAGAAATATACGTCAAGGATCTATGTATTTTACAACCAACCAACAGGCTTGGGATAATGTGTATAGCAAAGTAATTGAAAAAACACCTGAATTTGAAGGCATATTTAAAATAAAAAACGGTAGAATTTATATTGGTGAAGGCCAAATAACGGCTATGAAAGACCCTACTAATAAAGATTTTAGAATGGGTGTTGAAGAGTTCAAGCCAGAGTTTGATATTCAATCTAAAAAAGCATTAGAGTATTTTAAGTCTAGAATTGATTATCTTAAAAGCATAGGTGATATTGATATGGCAAGAACATATCTACAGCTAGAAACTGGAGATATGCGAACAGCTTTAAAATTATTGGGTACTGTTTCTTATATTGAAAAAGGTAATTTTGATAATTTAGTATACGAACACATGACGCCATCATCTTTGCTAGCACGTATGGCTATGTCATATTTAATTAGTGATAAACTAATAAGCAGAGACTTACTTTTTGAAAAGCTAGAAAACAGCAAGGTAGCATTAGTTTCAAAGCAAACAGATAATGAGCTAACCGCTTTAGGTTATAAAGAAGTTGGCGAAGAATCAACTCGGTACGATAAGACAGGTATAAAAGAAAGGTTAACACCATTAGAACCAAAAGAAATAACTCAAAAGCTTAGCAAAAGCGCAGCACCTGAGTTTAATAAAATGATTGCGCGAGCAACTGGGTTTGGTACACGTGAACAAATATCTGACAAAGTTGCTACAATGCTAGGTAAAAACAAAGGCCGATTCAGATTCTTCATACCGCCCTCAGCCGATGATTTTGCGGGTCTTATGTACTATATGGTTGGAAAAGGCAAGCAGGGTAATGATGATTTAAAGTTTTTAAAAGAAAACTTATTTGACCCGTTTGGTAGAGCAATAAGAAAGTTTGATTCGGCAAAACAAAAACGTTTAGCAGACTTTAGAGAACTTAAAAAGTTAATACGCAGAACACCTAGTCGTCTTTCAAAGAAAAACGAAACAGGATTTACAAACGAGGATTCAGTAAGAATATATATATGGAATAGCTTAGGCTATACAATTCCTGGTATGCAAAAGAAAGACATTGCGCCTCACGTAAAGCTTGTTAAAGGTAATGAAGATCTATTGGCATTCGCTCAAAATGTGCAAGGTATATCTATTATGGGTTATCCTGAACCTGATAATGGTTGGGACGCCGGTTCAATGACTACTGATCTTTTAACGTATGTAAACAAAACTGAAAGATCTGAGTACTTAAAGCCATGGCAAGCAGCTAAAGACGCTTTCTTTACCGACAAAACAATGAATAAGTTAAAGGCTGCATTTGGAGAAAGCTATACCGAAGCATTGGAGGATATTCTTTACAGAATGGAGACTGGTAGAAGAAGACCAGCTGGAGCAAATAAACTTACAAATTCTTTAATAAACTGGGTTAATGATTCTGTTGGTGCTATTATGTTCTTTAACTCAAGGTCAGCATTATTGCAGCAGCTATCAATGGTTAACTTTATAAACTTTAGCGATAATAATCCGTTGTCTGCGGGTGCAGCATTTGCAAATCAACCACAGTTTTGGAAAGACTATACGTTCTTATTCAACTCTGATTTTCTTAAGCAAAGACGATCAGGATTAAAAACAGATGTAAATGCAGACGAAATTGCTAAGGCAGCAGAGTCGGGTACAAATCCTGTCCGGTCTGTGATAGCATCGGTACTTAAGAAAGGATTCCTACCAACACAGCTTGCTGACTCGCATGCAATTGCTATGGGAGGCGCCTCATTTTATCGCAATAGATTAAAGCGATACATAAAAGAGGGTATGACAGAGCAAGAGGCAACTGATAAAGCATTTTTAGATTTTCAGGAAGTTGCTGAAGAAACACAACAATCATCAAGGCCAGACCGTATTTCAATGCAGCAAGCAAGCGGTTTGGGGCGCGTTATATTAGCTTTTGCTAATACCCCTATGCAATACGCTCGCTTAAGTAAAAAAGCTGTCTTAGACTTAGCTAATCGTAGAGGTGATTGGAAAACAAATCTTAGTAAATTAATGTATTATAGTGTTGTTCAAAACATTATATTTTCTAGTTTGCAATCTGCAATGTTTGCTTTAATGTTTACCGATGAAGAAGACGAAGAAACTGAAAAAAGATATTATAGAATTGCTAATAGCACCGCTGATTCTCTTCTACGTGGTATTGGATTTGCAGGTGCAGCAGTTGCTACAGGCAAGAATATGGTTCTTGAAGTAATAAGGCAATACAAAAGTGGTAGACCAAATTATGAGAAGGTTGCTTTAGAGGCTTTAAGTTTATCACCCCCAATTGATTCTAAAATAAGCAAGCTAGCTTCAGCAGGTAGATCATTTACATATCGGCAGTCTCGTGAAAAAATGAGAACTGAAGGTATAAGTTTAGACAACCCTGCCTTTGAGGCAGTCGGCCAAGTTATAGCTGCAACTACAAACTTGCCAGCGGACAGAGTCGTTAGAAAGCTTGATAACCTTACGACACCTGTAAGGCAAGACGTTGAGACCTGGCAAGCAATATCACTTGCGTTAGGTTATAGTAAATGGGATGTGGGGCTTATAGAAAAAAGTACTAAAAAACCAAAAAAACCTAAGTTAATTAACCCTAGAAAGCAATCAAAAAGAAAAAAGTTATGAAATCAAACTCGCCATTTCAAAAAAAAGATGCTTGCTACCGTAAAGTAAAAGCAAGATATAAGGTATTTCCTTCTGCTTATGCAAGCGGAGCAATAGCTAAATGCCGTAAGGTTGGAGCTGCTAACTGGGGTAATAAAAGTAAAAAGTAATGTATCAATCACCGTTAAAAGTAAGAAAGACCGAAAAAGGTGCATCGCTTAAACGTTGGTTTAAAGAAAAATGGATTGATACTAGAACCGGCAAGCCTTGTGGTAGAAGCGAAGGCGATGGAAGAGGCGTGCCATATTGTAGACCCAGCAAAAGAATATCTAGTAAAACGCCGAAGACTTCATCGGAAATGTCTTCTAAAGAAAAAAGACAAAAAGAAAGAGAAAAGAAAAGACTTGGTCAACCAGCTGGTAAACCTCGTCGTGTTAAGTCTGTAAAAAAAAGAAAATGATAAGTGATCATATTAGTTATAAAGAAGCAACACTTTCCTATACAGCGAAAAGAAAAGGTATAAATAATATACCTAATGAGTATGAAAAAACTAATATGCAAGTTGTTGCAGAAAATATATTTGAGCCCCTGCGTAAATGGGTGGGTGGCCCTATAAAAATTAATTCATTTTTTCGTTCGGTTGAGCTTAATAAAGCAATCGGGGGTAGTTCAAAATCGCAGCATTGTGAAGGCCGCGCAATTGATATTGATGACACGTATGGTCACAAAACAAACGCGGAAATGTATAACTACATAAAAAACAATATTGATTTTGATCAGCTCATATGGGAGTTTGGAACAGATAATAACCCTGATTGGTTACATGTTAGTTATGTATCTCCTGACTCTAATAGAAACAGATGCCTAAAGGCTTATAGAGACTCTAACAACAAAACAAAATACGAAGTAATATGAAAAAATTAATTCTGCTTATAGCGGTACTATTGTCTTTTAACGTGCAATCACAGTTTCTTAAAGGTCTGTACGATGACTTTTTAAAATATGGTACTGTGTATGCCGCGGGTAATATAGGTAATGCTAAATTAGAACAAACAAAGTATTTTGTTAGAACAGATCCTAACGATTTATATGGTATACCTCGTGTTGTAGATCAAACTACTTACCATCCTAATAATTATCGTATTGGAGTTGGACTTCGTAAGTTAGCAAGATTTGGCTATGAAAGTAGACCAAATTTTTACAATGGTACAGAAAACAATGTAGGTTTATCTGCGCCTACAGCTGCGGTAAAAGGTTTAGAATATTTATTGCACTGGGAAAAGCAAAGAATAGACGGCAACGAATTTGATAATAGGCGTTTATTTGTAAGACATACGGGTAAATACCATATAGGCAAGTTCGAATCCAGAGAGTCTGGTAATGTTGGGTTTGAATATATGTCTGGCGAAGTAAGGGCTAGGCTGCCTATAGGAAACAAGTTTAGCATTTCTGCGGGTATTATATACCGTACGCACCAAAAAGCTTATGGATATAATCCTATTGAAATATGGTTAAATGAAACAATGATAGACGAATACTCAGGTGAGGAAATACCTTCTAACCCTTGGTACTCTTTAGGTTATCAATATGGTTTTCAAGACGCATTTTATTCTTCAGAAGTTTATAATCCTGATGGTAGCACATCACAAATATATAATTATTTATGGACAAACGATAGAGGTGATATAGTTGCGTATACAGATGAAGATTTTAGAGATCGTATATTTGGTGGATTAATGAATAGATTTAACCAGGAGGCATGGGCTGAGCTAGACTCGTTTGCTGAGATTGCCCCGATTGTTGGGTTTGATTTTTATCATTATAAAAATAACTTTTGGTTACACGCTTATGGCAATTGGATTATGCCTCATCACAGTTATGTAGAAGGTAACGAAGACTTTAGTTATTTGCATCGTAACAGCTGGGGTAAAGGTGGTCATAATAATTTAATAGGTGGCGAACAATGGGACGACTACCAAGCTGGTTTAATGTTTGGCTGGAAAGTAACTAAGTCAATAGGTATATTTATAGAAAGCGAATATACTAAATTTTGGGACTCAGAAATATTTAACTCTAATTTTGGAATCAATATAACATTTAGGTAATGGCACAGCAAATAGGGGAAAATACTAAAGTAACTCTTGATCTGAAGACAATAGGTATAATTATAGGTGGCGCAGTATCTTTAGCCACTATGTATTTTACTTTAAAATCTGACATAGCTCTTGCTAAGGAGCTTCCTGAGCCGGTGATTTCAAGAACAGAATATGATTTAAAAGATGAGCTTGTGCGTCAAACAATAATGGACACTCAAGAAGATGTTGACAAAATACTCGAAGAGTTAGAAAAAATAGACGGGCGTTTATACGAAATAAGAAAAAATCAATGAGAACTTTAATACTACTGCTTATAAGCGCTTTAGCACATGCGCAGTCAGATGTGCCAGAAAAATACTGGATTGATGATAGTAACTTTGATCAAACTGTACGTAATGATAATGCTTTTGGGGATGATAACAATGATACTATAGTTGTTGAATTCTGGGCTAAATTTAATGAAGCCAATTGTTTTAACGAATGGGACAAGATAGAAAATGCATCATATTATAGAGTTGATATATCAAAAGCACCACAAGCTAAAAAGAAGTATAGGGTTCGAATGGTACCTACTGTGCTTATTTTTAAGTCTGGTAGTATGGAAAAAATATTTAAAGCCGGTCTTGACCTTACACTTCCTGTGGGGTTGGCTGAAATACAAGAAACAATAAACGAAATTAATTTAGCAAGTAATTTTTAGATATGTTTAGAAACAAAGAAATGAGAGGTTACATAGGCGCTGCAACAGTATTTGCAATGGTTATGGGTTTATTATTATTTTTAGCGTTTAAAGAAATACCGGAAACAAATAACGATATTTTTAAAGTTATTGTTGGTATGCTTGTTGGTTCTTTAAGTGTAGTGATATATACTTTTATAGGTAAGAATCCTGAAGAGTTAGAATCATTAAAAGCAAAAAATGAAGCGCTAGAAGATAAAGTAGCCGGTATGGTTATTGAAAAAGATAAACTTGAAAGGCTACTGCGCGATACGCAAACCGAAGTAATTGACAAGCTTGCTGTATCAGGTAAGAATTTTAAATTTGAAGTAAAAAAATAACAGGAATAAAAAAATGGGCACCATACCCAAAGATCCTGTAACAAAGAAGGGGAAGCTTAACGGCCTCCCCTTTTTTTATTACCCATCACAAGCAACACAGTCTGGGTCCATAGCACTTGCGGCTATATCACCTCTTAGTACGGACTCTGTTCGCATATAATATAATGTTTTAATACCTTTTTTCCAGGCGTCCATATGAACTTGATTAATCCACTTAGGCGACGCTTCAGAAGGAAAAGCTAAATTCAAACTAACAGATTGGTCAATATATTGTTGACGTATACCAGCTTGATTAACTAGCTCTAATTGATTTATTTCTTTAAAGGTTTTAAATACATCTTTAACTTTATCAAAGCCCGTTAGATCGTACGATTTTGAGTCCTCGATAAGCGTGAGCTTGCCATTAACATATCCCCAGTTATTTAGTTCTTTAATATCCTGTATACTTCCACCGTCAGCCATGATCTTATCCCACGTTTCTTTAACGTTGATCCCAACTTTGCGAAGTACTTTTTCTAGCTCTCTGTTTTTCCTAATGAACGTACCCTTCGCGCTTTGTTCAGTGAAAACATTAGCGGCCCAAGGCTCAATACCAGGACTAACATTACCGGCAAGCTTACTATTAGACACAGTAGGAGCAACAGCCCTAAGATGAGTGTTACGAAAGCCAGTGCCACGACACCAAAGAGGTTCGCCATAAATCTCAGCAAGCGCTCTTGATGCTCGTTCAGATTCAATCTTAATTTGGCTAAATATACGTCTTGTCTGGAACTGTGCTTGTAATCCTTCAAAGGGTACACCGTTTTGTTGCAGGTACGTATGCCAACCCAAGACTCCCAGGCCAAGTGCTCTGCCCTTCTCAGCAGATCTAACAGAGTTTCCAAAACCTGTAAGCCCTTTAGCCTTCTGAATAAACTCTTCCAGGACTCCATCAAGAAACCAGATAGCATCGTAGATAAGGTTTGTATTCTTCCATTCTTCATACTTAGTAACATTTAAACTACTTAAACAACAAACAAAGCTATGTGACTCATCTGTATGCAATACTATTTCGCTACAGATATTAGTCATATGTACTTTTAAGGCGTTGTCTTTGTACGCTGCTGGATTTGCTTTATTAGTGTTTCCTTTAAAAAGGATATACGGTTCTCCGGTGCTTTTCCTTTTTCTAAGAAGTTTACTCCATTTAGATCTAGCTTCCGCATCTCCCCGTTCAAGCTTTCGCATAAACTTATCGCCAACCACTGCGCACTGATGTAAGTTAAGCGATTGTCTGTTGACATCTCCTTTAGGCTCTCGTATTTCAAGCCACTCTTCAAAATCTCTGTGGTCAATGTTGATATTAACGCTTGCAGCTCCGCGTCTAACTGATCCTTGATTGGTTGCAAGAATTGTGCTATCGTAGATTTTGCAGAAGGGTACGACTCCATCTGATGTTCCATTTCCTGTGATTTTAGCTCCGGCGGGACGAATCATATTAACTCCGATACCAACACCCCCACCGTGTTTGGCAAGCATCATCATTTCTAAATTCTTTGTACCAATATCGTGTATACTATCACCGACATCAATACCGAAGCATGATATAGGTAGGCCACGATCGGTACCTGTATTAGATAAAACCGGAGACGCTAAACATAACCAACCTTTCCAAATATAATCAAAAAATGTATCTGCTAGTTCTGGTTTGTACAATCGTCTTGCGACTGTTGTTGCGACTCTTTTGTATGCATCTTTTGGGGACTCTCCCATATGCAAATATCCCCCGGATATAGTCTTCTTGTATACTTCCGTGTCACCCCAAGCAGGATAGTCGACACCTTTTTTCCAATCGTTATTCCACATTATTTAAAAAATAGTAGCGCGTACGCTATCATTACATTTAAGTTCACTATTACTAAATTCCATTGCTTTGCTACCCAAACTTGTGGTGTACAAAACAAACCAGCTAAAAAATATATTACTACACCTGGTGTATCAGGTAACATATGGGGAGCAGTTACAAAAAAACCAGTCCCCATATATCCTAGCCTATTTGCTAATCTTTCCGTCGGAGATAACTTCCTCTCCTTCACCATGCTCTCCAGCAGCTTTCTCTTTAAGCTTTTCGATTGCTTCTTCATAGTTAGGCATTTCTTTTATTGTTTGATGTACGCCTAGCGCTATTGTTTTAGTATTTTGAACGTCATTAATAAGTTCTTGTAATACTCTTGTCATAGCAGCTAAACGCTTTTCAACATTATCAATTCTACTTTGTTTTTGTCCTTTCATTTCTTTTTCTTAAATCTTCCCACATTTCATCTTCTGACATAAGGTTACCAAATGTTTTCGAAGTCTTCACCTTCATTAGCCTTTGAGTAATCAGTTGGCCGAATAGCGAAGAAATCTGTATGAGTATGGCCACCGGTAAGATGATAAAACCAATCAAGGTTATCAGCCGCTTCAGTATCAACTTTGAAGAAGGCGAGGTATCCAAGTTCAACGAGTTTTTCATTTGCTCTTTTTCTTATAAATTGTTTAAGGTCATATGCTTTTAGGTTTTCAATATCGCCCATTTCAAACATCTTGTCAATATACTTTTCTTCTAAGTCTACCATTGTTTTAGCGGCTTCAACTATATCTTCTTGACAATCATCTAATAAACCAGGAGTTTCTTTGCACATATCGCGAAATAACTTACAACCCATCTTGCTATGTAGCGACTCATCTCGTACACTCCATTTCATTTGTTGCCCTATACCTTTCAATAAGTTTCTTAACTGAAAACTATAAAGTACAGCAAATGCAGAGTATAAGCTAACCCCTTCAGCAAAAGCGCTAAAGACAGCAAGAGACTTGCCAATCCCAACAGGATCGGTGCCGCTATAACTAACCAGATTGTCAAACCTTCCAGCAGTCGCCGGCTCATGTAAAAAAGCTTCATAATCTTCAAGACCTAATGTTTCATTTAAATAACTATAAGCTACAGCGTGTATTGTCTCTTGCGAGCCAAACATCATAGCCATCTGTTGTATCTCATGTTTAGGAAACCATGAGACAACTTTTTGTGTCCAGTAGTCTGATACCGCACACTCTGTCTGGGCGAAACCGAGTAATATGTTTCCGACCAAGTTCTTCTCTTTATCATTTAATTTTTCCTTCCAATCTTTTATATCGCTTTGCATAGGGATTTCAGTATGTAACCAAAATGCCTGTGCTTGTTTAAGCCACCCCTCTGTATAATAGTCAGGGTATTCAAACGGTTTGTACGCTATGCGCTCATCAAACAGTCCCATTACTTTTCAACTTCGTAAGCGATGTCAATAAACGGTAAGTAAAATACAGTTTGAGAATGTTTATCACCTTGATATGTGCGCATACCAAATAGTATGCCTGGATATGTTCCTAAACTTAATGACCAATCTTTATCGGCCTTGCCCTTTGTATTTTTTGACATAATTTTTACTTTGTTTATTGTTACTAGTTTTTGTTTTAGCGTGGACTCCTGGCCTACGCACTTTTGCTTTTTCTTTATAAGCGAATAAATTTAATTTAGCCATACACTTTTATATTATACTGTTCATGCAATTGAACTATTTCTTTATACTTTATATATCCTTTTTGCTCAGCAGCCCATTTAACAAACTTATCAATCTGGCGCTCCTTGTATTTTTGTCTCGCTACTTTTTTTGCGAGTTGAGGATTAGCTCTATTGTTCTGTCGCATTCTGCTTGATTTTGTGGTTTATATAATGTGTATTGTGGAAACTGCTCAGTTACGAGCTTTTTAAATAGCTTCCAGCGCATTGGAAACGATTCATTAGCTCTACCTTTTGTTTCTATAATAAAGTCTTCACCAATAAAGTCAGGTGTGTATTTTATAGGAAGTATGCGCTTGCTACCTCTATCTTTAAAATCACCTTTACCATTAGCTTGACGTGCATAGCATTTGTTTGGGAAATGAAATCCATTCAACAACACAAACGTTTCGCCTTCGTACTTAGCTTTGATGTTCGCTTTTTTCAAAGCCATATACATATAGCGCTCTAAACCGGAAGCAAAGTTAATACCATCATATGATATTTTCTTCGCTTGTACCGGTCCGCGCTTTCGTTTTTTATATGGTTTCCTTCGCATCTCTCAAATAACATTCTTCAATTTCACTACGTAGGACCATTCTTGCTTTTTCAATGTAATTAACGGCATCCATTAATTCTTCTTGCAAGTGGTTAAGCCATGTATCCAGTGTCTGATCATCTTTGTCTAAGCCTACACCATATTTTTTATAGCCAGCTTCTGAGCGTTGTAAAATCTTTTCGACAACTCTTTTAATTATCTTGTCTTCTCTTGGATTCATAATTGCTCTTTTACAAAGGTTCCGTTTACCATGGATCCAGTTCGATTACTAATTTCAGCGTAGGCGGTATTAATGCAATGCTCAATATCGTAACCTGCCAGTGTGGCAAGATTGGTAAGTACCACAACGCTATCACCAATAGCATCGATAATATCGTCATCATTCCTCTTAAGGACCGCCTGCGCGAGTTCTCCCGTCTCCTCATATAGTTTGATTAGTTGTGTCTTCACATCGCCAGAATCATATATACCTCTGTCGCGTGCCCACTCACGTATATCTTCGAATACGTTGTTGACTGGAATAGCGGGTTCGGCTTGAAAAGCCTCGTAAAACGCCTTATTGTAAATATAGCTTCTATCCTCGTTATACATTGAAGTCTTGGCGTTTCGTACAATCCAAGGAATAGCTTCTTTAGTTATTTCAAAATCGTAACCTTGTGGTGTCTTCCACTTCAGCCCCAGATTGTCCATAAGTCTACCTTTTAGCTTATTGACTGGAACAGGAAATGTACTTGTTTGGTCTGTAGGGTTTATTCTCATTTTATTAAATAAAGTTTTATAAAGTTTTTGATCTACTCTGTAGCCATAAGACTTTTGAAGTTCTATCTCACGGTCCGATATATAACTAATATCTTCACTCTGATCAAGAACTTCATATTCGGTAGGCTTATAGCCCTGGGTTTCCGTTACGCGTTTATTAAGATTACGCGTTACTCCTATCTTTTTACCCGGTATGTGGTATAAATAATACATAGTTTTATATTGCTACAGGCGCTGGAATGTGTGGACCAGATTGATAATCAACCAGTCGCGCGCCTCTTTCTGTGCAAAATCTATATGCTGGTCTTGGTAAAATATTTGTGTCTAAATATTTATTCACAGCTTCTAACTGATTTTTGTACACATGAGCATCAATTATATTAACTGATAGCTTATTGGGCAACAATCCTGTTTTTTCACCTATATAATTCATAATTAATGTAAATAGTGCAATGTCATATGGCACACCTAAATACATATCACCTGATCTTTGCACAACAAACATATTAAGTTTGCCGTTCTCAACAAAGAACTGGAAATACAAATAGCAAGGTGGTAAAGCCATATACTCTAGTTGTACTGGATTCCATAGCGATATTACATGACGTCGACTATCTGGGTCGTTCTTTAAGCTATCTATAACGCTTTCTAATTGATCATAACCTCGACCGCTGAAGTTTCTAAGCTGATGGCCATAAACAGGCCCTAATTCGCCATCTTCGTCAGCCCAAGCATCCCATATCTTTACGCCTGCATCTTTGAATCTTTGTATATTTGTTTCACCATTTAAAAACCAAAGCATTTCAGTGTTGAATACTTTAGGAAACATCTTACGACCGGTTATTACAGGAAACTTATTGCCAACCTCAATATTTATTTGTTTATTAAATACTGAGTAACAACCAACACCTGTTCGATCTTCTCTATATACAGCTTCATCACCTAAACAGGTTTGTATAATATCTCTATATTGGATTTCATAATCCGTACTTGTTATAGTAGAAAACATATAATTCAAATATTTTAGACCATATCTGGTCTTTGTTATACTTATAAGGACTTCTCTTTTTTAGATCCTTTGCTTCAACATCAACCCACCATTGGTCATTGTTCTTATCACTTGATGCTGCATGCGGCGCTATTTTAATACCGTTTTTTATGCACCATTGATAAGCTGCTTCTTCTTCAGGCGATCTTGCATATGAAGGCATTGGAGTCCACCATTGTTTCTTTTTTCTCAGCCCGCTTCCCATGGTAGTGGATCATCATTAACAACCATATCTCTGTGGGGTATAAAACAACCTGACTTTGGCTCCCATTTAAAATGTGCTTCAGCACCATTTTCACCTAAGTTTTGAAACTTTACTTTCAATACCTTAGCTTTGACAGTTTTAGCTTCATAATTTCTATGAACTAATATACCGTGATAGGAAGCATCATACCATTCGCCGCCACCTTTGATGTTGTACATCGTGGGCTCTTCGATTTGGCCGTCTGATCCTTTATACATCTTTGTTGGGTGTGCAACAATAAAGACTAATACATCATACTTTTTAGCAAAGATTTCAATCTTTGTAAGGTACTCCATTGTGTATCTGTTTACATCTTCTGTTTTACAATCAACATCTCTAACTTTATTGAATGGGTCTATAACTAAACACTTAATACCTTTACGCTTAACAAGCTCTGCTCCTTTACGAAGTACAGCCTCAAGCGTGTATCGTTCCATATCAATAAAGAAATAGTTGTCATTTACATGCTCTGCAACTTGGTTCCATCTATCTGTGCCAATATCCGCTTTACGCGGCATATCTTGCCACGTTTTACGCATTAATTTATGGGCATGTAAATAAGTTGGCGCATTTTCTGGACTAGCAAACGCTGTTTTCCAACCATAATTCGAGTTATATCCAACGACCATTTGATCGACAAAATCACTCTTACCGGAAGAAGGAATGCCAGTGACAGTAATAAATTGACCAGTATAAGTTGAAAAGATATCATCAAAATTTTCCAACCCGACTTGATAACCGGGCTTGAAGCCATTCGTAACGAAGTCAGTAACTTCATTCTCAATGTCTTTGAAAGTTGTGACGTTTTCAAGGGGTACTGGTCTTGCTTTGGCAATACGCTTTGCCAATTCTTCTTTTCCATATTCTAATAAATATTCATTTGCGTCTTTGCAACCATTAAAATCAGCAAGGTAACATACTTCAGCGCCTAATCGACGAACAAGCTCTGTTTGCAATGCTTGCCCGGCATCATCTGAGTCAACAGCTATAATAACCTTTTCTTTGTCTGTAAAGTAATCAATACAGTTGTCTAAGTAATCAAGGTTGTTATTATTTAGCGTTGCACCATTAGGAACTGATATTACGTTTTCAATACCTGCTTCATATAAAGAAAGGGCATCCATCTCGCCCTCTACAATAACACAGTACTCATATCCTACGATACTGTTTATATTATAGAAAACCTTTTCGGCACCCTTATATAACTTAAAGTTCTTACGACCATCTCTGTATTTAACATTAATGAGTTGGTCACCCATAAAGTAATTAAACTGTATGGTATTCTCGGTCTTACCGGTTTGAGGCATAAACTCAGAGCCCTCGGTTACCTTGAGAGCTCTAAGAGAATCCTTTGAAATACCGCGCGATTCAAACCACTCTTCAACTTTAGTTGAAACATCGTGTAT
>WLWG01000129.1_pt1 | contig 75664 bp, 64 predicted proteins | sample 6712871 | NCBI WGS metagenome assembly WLWG01 (sample SAMN12718693, study PRJNA515312) | sponge metagenome | isolation source: marine sponge | host: Mycale hentscheli | place: New Zealand: South Island, Marlborough, Capsize Point | collected 2003-05-01 | reverse complement strand
TTCGAGTCAGGTATTTACGCGCATGCTCCGTCTGAGCATCAGTATTCTCTTGATGGTGCATGGCGTCAATTAAGCGGAGAATGCGGTCTTCCAAGTCAGGCTGGCGGTACGGTTGTCTTCGTTATTTTTGCAGACGATAAAGAAATTTTTCGTTCGCCGATTGTTAGGACTGGCAAAACAGAAACGTATGCTGTTGAGTTGACGGGAGTGAAGAAACTGGTCCTTGCTACCGAGGATGCGGGTGATGGGAAAGCCGCTGACTGGGGGCTCTGGCTCGCTCCAGTGTTGACCCGGTAAGCACATGCATCCCGAGGTTCAGCTAGAGGCCGCGCAAGGCAGCCACGAGTAAAGCGAAAAGAACTGCCATGCAGGCAACTGTGACGATTCCCAGAGCAATACCTGAGGCATTGCTTTCAGCGGGGGCATCGACTGTATCGTATGGTTGGTTCGGTCGTCTTTCATGATGCTTCAGCACAATTTTTCCGGGAAAATCAATAAATTCGGTATCGATTCCAGGAGGAAGTTCTTGAATCCCCCGAAGGTACAAGTCACCACGGTACTGTTTGAGTTGTTGGGCTTGTGGGAGAGACAGCGTTCCGAGTGATGTCAAAGACATGCTCTTCCCGGAATGCTGAACAAGTGCTGCGAGTACTTCAGAGTTCAATTTGCGCAGACTATTTAAAGAGAGTCTGCCGCGATACCTGGCAAGGATAGACGCTTCTTGTATCGAAAGATTTTTAACTCCTCCAAGCGATAGCCCCCGGCCAGCATGAGTAATCAAGATTTCAAGTACCTCAATATCAACGTGACACAGATTGTCGAGGTAGAGGGTGCGGCCATTGTGTCGAACCAAAGAGTGAGCAAGTTGTTCATCAATAAATTGAATGCCATCAAGCCGAAGAGAATCCAACGTTTTGACTAAATGTCTTGCTATTTCAGGCTGGATTGTTTCAAGACCACTCACAGCTGATGAACGTCCTCGGCAAGTTAACCATTTTGCAATGCGAGGATCATTGATTTCTGAGAATTTGTAGCTACCACGTGCCGCTAGGCGAAGTGCCCTCCTCTCTTCTGAGGTGAATGTGAAGAGTGAAGTTGGCCAGAGTGTCACAAAAAACCGTTCAATTGCTGCTTGGTACGGTTGCCACCAGGAAAAAAATAATTGAAAAGAAGTACGATGAGATTTTTGGGTGGACTGAAAGAGCGGCGGGTCTCGTTGACTGAGATCAGTGTGAACTCGTGGCTCTGAATGGTCTGGTACCCACTGAACGATGCCACCTTTTTCCGGATGAACTTGGCTTATCTGACAGTTCGGACAGCAAACAATCTGGACAGGTGCCGCTTGAAAAAAAAGGTCACAGTTTGGGCAGGCCCGCCATTTTTCGTCTGATTTTGGCTCGCTGTGTACCTGAGAGGCGAGACAAACTGGGCATGTCGAGACTTTACCCTTCTCAACGAAGACTGGTTGTTGGCACTGCGGACATATTCTGTGCAAATCGGACACTTTATTTATCAGATAATATGTTGGGTCGGTGGCAGTTTCCCCTCACCCCAAAAATATGAGGAAACAGCAATTTTTCAGCGTTGAACGGGCAGATAATACCCCCACTTTTACGTAGTATAGCAGGTTGGTAAAAGTCCGTAAAACCGACTGCCATCGAGCGTCTGAGTCGCCAAACTTAGTGCGTTCGATTGTCCTATTCGACAGTTTTGAGTTGGCAGTGACCAATTCGCGTGTTACAACATTGTTGTCCGACCGATCCGCGTCTGCACTCCGAATCGCCTGGGAGTTGCGGCTTGTGCATTTGGCGCGAGTCACAGTCGTTTATTTTTTCTAACTCCCAATGGTTTTGAGGTTGCAAGGTTTATGTCCCGGAAGATTTACGTGGGAAACCTCCCATGGTCGACCACGTCTGCCGACTTGGAGGCAATGTTTGCTGAGCATGGAGCGGTTAGCTCAGCTGAAGTTATTTCGGATCGTGAGACCGGTCGGTCACGCGGTTTTGGATTTGTTGAAATGGAATCCGATGAGGGTATGCAGGCAGCTGTAAATGCCCTTAACGGACACGAAATGAATGGTCGCCCGTTGACTGTCAACGAAGCTCGTGAGCGAACGCCACGATCAGGTGGCGGTGGCGGTGGCGGTGGTCGTGGTTACGGTGGCGGTGGCGGCGGCGGCGGTCGTGGCTATGGCGGCGGTGGCGGCGGTCGCGGTGGCTACGGTGATCGGTACTAAAATACGTTTTGATATTCTGAGTAAACGCTCAAAATAATATTTGTATGAATCGGGGGGTTACTCGATTGGGTAAACCCCCCGTGCAATACAGAAAGTGCGCGTTATATTCAAAAAAGCATTGTGTTCTCTGTTTGAACAATGAGCGTGTCATATGTTTGATGCGGCTTTATTTTTACGGTTTGGACGATGTGTAGTGTAAATTTGCGTCGATACACAATTACCTGCGATGTGAGAGTATTTAGATGAGTCCGATGCCCGGTAAGAAGAAGTTTGCGAAGGCTCCCCGAAAACGTGCGAAGCCAAAGCTTAAAGCAAAGAGAAGGGATCCCATTTTCATTGATGGGGTTCGTCCTCGGCCTATGTACGTCGATTACAAGGATCTCGAGCTCATTGGTAAAATGGTGAATCGGCAAGCTAAAATTATTGGTCGGCGTAAGACAGGGTGTACTGCTGTTAGTCAGCACGCTGTTACGCAGGCTATTAAGCGTGCACGGTTCATGGCTCTTTTGCCTTACGTTGCTGATTGAGACGGCGGGTTTTTATGGCAGGTGAACCTCCCTCAGACTCCTGGTTCAGGTGTCGCCGGATCGTTGAGTTCCGTGATACGGATGCGGCAGGGATTGCACATTTCTCTGCGTTTTTTTTCTGGATGGAATCGACTGAGCACGAGTTTTTGAGAGAACTCGGTATCCGTGTCGTCGATAATGATCCAGAAGATAAGGAAACTCTTCGTCAGGAACTTGCCTCAAAGGAAGAACCCGACCGTGAACTCGAGGTGAGTTGGCCTCGGGTTTCTGTGTCTGCAGACTATAAAACTGCTGTTCGGTTTGGTGACACTCTCGATGTCTTCATTGCTGTGGCTGAACTAGGCAGCTCGAGCATCACGTATCGTTTTCGTTTTGAAAATTCAGGAAGCCTTGTTGCTACCGGAACGGTTGTTGTTGTTCGATGTCTCATGCGGCATGGAATGAAGCCGTTACCAGTAAGGCTTCCAGCCAGTATTTTGGAACCTATGAAGGCTTATCAGTTACCAACGCAATAGCCATTAATCACTCCTTAACATACTGGTCTGGGGTTTCAGTTTCGTGCTTAAAGCAGAATTACTATCGAAGTCCTTTCCGACGCCGTCGGGCTCGTTGGACATATTGTCAGATGTAAGTCTGTCTGGTGGTGAGGGCGAACGGCTTGTTGTGATGGGACCAAGCGGTTCAGGGAAGAGTACGCTTTTGGCTATACTGGGTGGGCTTGAGCCACCCACCTCAGGCTCCTTGCAACTGGGTGACGTGAAACCGTACGAATTAAATGCAGTTTGCCGTGCTGATTTTCGGAATCACCATATTGGGTTTGTTTTCCAGGATCATTGCCTGCTTGAATCGTGTACAGCGATTGATAATGTGTTGTTGCCGGCATTGGCCAGTGGAAAAGTCAAGGATTCACTCGTTGAGCGAGCCCAATCCTTATTGGAACGTGTTGGATTAAAAAATAGAATGAGTCATCTGCCTGCCGAACTTTCTGGAGGAGAACGACAAAGAGTTGCGGTGGCTCGTGCCCTTTTGTTGTGCCCCACCGTGCTGCTGGCTGATGAGCCAACAGGACAGCTTGACTCGAATACGGCTGTGCAGGTAATTGACCTTCTTAATGAATTGGTCGATGAAACGGGAAGCCTGCTCTGCATTGTGACTCATGATGAATCCGTAGCAGAACGTGTTGCTGGATGTCCGCAGGGGCGTCGCCTCCGTCTCACCGATGGCCATCTTGTAAAATGAGAAATTCTCAGCAGAGTACTTCACAGCCCATCCGTTTAGTCCGCAGTTTGGTCATTCGTTGCGTCTGGCAATGGTTCCCCCAGCTGCTGGCTCTTGCCGGGACAGCTTCGGTGATCGCCATTGTGATTAGTGGCAGCCTCGGAGTTGGAGATTCTATACAGCATGGACTCCTTCAAATGGCTAACCAGCGACTTGGAGGAATTGCAGCCGCAATAATTGGTGAAGAACCCTTTGAGAAGCAATTCTCGGAAAGACTCAATGTGTCCTTTCAACAGCGGGTTGATGTTGATTCTTCGGAATGTCAGCCTGAGCTAATTCCAGCTATCGTTGTAGACATGACAGTTGAGCGTCCAGCGGGTGGGGGGCAGTCCCGTGCCTCAGCTATTGCAACGCTTCTTGGGTGTGACCAACCATCTGCCCTTCGTTTTGATGTCGCGGCCTCAAAACAAAAAGGAGTTCAAGTAAGTCAACGACTGGCGGACCTTCTTGGGTTAAAAGTAGGAGATCCAGTCATTCTTCGTGTGAACGAGCGATCTGCAGTGCCTTCTGATATGCCGCTCGGCCGGCGTCAAGGTTCTAGTCGCAGTCGGCGTGTAATTCTTACTGCTACGTTACCATCCGGAAGCGTTGGAGACTTTTCACTTTCCGCAACAGAGCCACCCGCTGGTGTTGCCTTAGTCTCTTTAACCCTCGCTGAAGAGCTTCTTGGCTGGACTGATAAAAGGAATGGAGTTTTTCTTGCAGGGAGCGACTGTCACCAAGGCTATGACGATATTCTAAAGCAATGTTTAAAGCCGACGTTGGCTGATCTTGGACTTTCGCTTACACGTTATCCAGACGGTGGATGGATAGGCCTTACGAGTCGGAGAATGGTTCTTGAGCAAACCGTAGACGCTGCAGCACAGCATGCGATGGGTGACCTGGGTGGAGTGCCGTCGCTTGTGTTTCTTGCAAATGAGATCTATGGAGGGAGTAGTTCGGCGACTGCAAGAGTCCCATATTCAACGGTGCTTGGAATCCAGAGTACATCTCATCCAGTAGGCGACCTCGTTGATCAGAATGGGAAATTAGTGCCAATGCCGGTTGGAGATGAAGTCGTTATCAACAGCTGGCTCGCTGATGATCTGGCTGCGCAAGGAAGTCCAGTTTCTGTCGGGGATGAAATAAGTTTTCGTTCATTTGTTCCAGAAACAATTCATGGGAGTGTGACTGAAAGGATTCATCATTGTCGAGTTGCTGGAATTGCGGCAATGAGTGGCTTGGCAAAATCCCAGGATGTTGTGCCGACTGTCGAAGGGGTGACTGATGAAGAATCAATTGCTGACTGGGACCCCCCCTTCCCTTTCGAACGAGAACGCGTGCGGACAACTGCACCGCACGACGAAGATGATCAATATTGGAAGCAATATGGATCAGCTCCCAAGATGTTTATGCCTCTTACAAGGGCTCGTGAGATTGCGGGAAGTCGCTTTGGTGAAACAACAGCGTGGCATCTTCCGTCTCTCTCACAGGAAAAACTGGATAAGCTTGCGGTCAGTCTGGCTGCTGCCGTCCCACCGCAATCGGTGGGCTTGGTTATTCGCCCATTGGCTGCCCGGGCACATGTTGCGGCGAAAGGGTCAACGCCGTTTGGAGTTCTCTTTTTAACACTTTCAAGTTTTCTTGTCATGGCTGCAATTATTTTGTTGTGGTTATGTTTCGGGCTTCTCGTTTCCTCACAGCATCAGACACTCGGCGTGCTTGCGGCAATTGGGTGGCGTCCAAGACGGATTGCCAAGGTGCTCACTGCAGTTGCAGGAGTGCCTATTTGTCTTGGTGTTTTTGTCGGTACTGTTTTGAGTCCATTATGGTCGCAGGTGCTCTTGGTGCAATTGGGAGAAGCATGGTCGAAGGGGATTGAAGCTGAGACAGCTACTATTTTTACTATGGCGACCCCAAACGTAACGACGCTTTTTTTCGGAGCGACAATGACGATGTGTATTGCCATGGCTGCTGTTTTTACAGCGGCGCTAAGAACTGGTGCCCAGCCCCCCTTGCGACTTTTTCACGGATCTGTTGCAGGTTTTGCGTGCCTTCCTTTTTGGTTTCGTCCGTGGGGAGCAGTCAGTTCGGTTATTGGGCTTGCTGGCCGGAATCTTTTGCGACGTCCAGTTCAAAGTCTGTCCGTAATTCTCATGGTGTGTCTTGCCGAGTTTCTCATTGTATTTGTCTCGGGTTTTGAGTTGGTGGATTCAGGAGACTGGCGAAAATTAAACTCTCCAACAGGTGGGTGGACATATGTTGCGAACTTTGCAAATCCAACCAGTCTCAATCCAAGTGTCCCGGCGGTAAACGAACTTCTCAGTCTCAATGCAAGCCAATGTGAACGTCTTGAGCAATCGACCATTGTGCTTCTCCGTTCCAATCAAGGTGATGATGCAAATTGTTCGAACCTTTTTTCAACAAGGAACCCACGCGTTGTTGGGCTGCCAGATTCATTGCTTGATCGAGGCGGCTTCCGCTTTGTGGATCACATTGCGTTGCCCGATGATCAAAAGAATCCGTGGCATCTGCTGCAGATGTCCGAAAGAAAACAAGGAGAGATTCCAATTGTTGTTGACGCGGCGACCTCTCAGTGGGCTTTGAGATTAGGAGGGCTTGGATCAATTGTGAGACTGAATCCTGCGAACGGTTCGATATCAAAAGAAGTCGTTTCTGGTGAGCAGCAGGATGGTGTTCGGTGTCGTATAGTTGGATTACTTGAACCGAGTATTTTGCAAGGACTGATTCTCATTGGAGAGAATGACTTCACGCGAGTATTTCCATCACAGAGTGGATACACTATGGCGTTGGTCGATATGCCAAGACCTTCTGCTGGCGTTCCTGAGTTTGCAAGTCGAGACCAACCCGAACAAGCATTAGCAGCTGCTTGGGCAGATTTTGGCGTCCGCTTGGAATCCACCCAAGATCGACTGAGCCGTCTTTTCGCCGTACAGAACACATTTCTTGCTGGATTTCAAAGTCTCGGAACGATCGGTCTCTTTCTTGGTACTGTTGGAGTGGCTGCAGTTGGTATTCAGGGGGTGTTCGAGCGACGAAACACGCTCGCCATTTTGCTTGCGATGGGGTTCAGGCGAAGGCGGCTTGGAATGGTACTTTGGCTAGAATCAATGATTCTCGTTTCACTCGGTATTCTCCTGGGTGGCATGAGTGGTTTTCTGGCTACGATTCCTTTCACACGTGGTGCAGAGCAGTCTCTTCCATGGGGGTGGCTGCTGCTTTCAGCAGGAGGGACATTTGTCGCAGCTACGATCGCAAGCCTGTGTGCAGGCCTGTTGGTACCTGTTGCCAATCGACCATTGAGTGAATAACAGGTCCTGAATCCCGTTTGCACCATGGACATGGTACGCGGTAGGGTGGCATTCTTGGTATCAAAGAAAATGCCATATTGAGGAATGGCTCGTAAGGAACGTTTAGTCCCAATGCATATCGCAATAATACTGCCGCGATGGGTCGGTGACCTTGTTATGTCGACACCCATGATCCGTGCAGTCAGACAACATTTTGGTAAGGACGCCAAACTCACTGCGGTTGTGAAACCATTGTTTCAGGACGTTTTGGCTGGAACGGATTGGTTTGATGAATTCATTGCATATGATCGCCATAGCAAAAAGCAGGAATCGAGTTTTCAGCAGGCAGCAGCAGCATTGCGTTCTGATCGTCCGGATATCGCCCTTCTCGTTCCAAATTCACTATCGTCAGCGGCTCTTGCCTGGTGGGGTGGATGTCGGAAGCGGGTTGGCTATGCACGGCACGGAAGAAGGTTCCTTCTGACGGATCCCCTTTTCCCTATCCGAAATGGTTGGCAAGTTGAAGTCATGTCAACAGCACAGCACTCGATGGATCTTGCTGAGCAAATAGGCGTGCCTAGGCAACCCTTGGAGCTTGAGTTGGCAACTCTGCCAAAAGATGAAGAGATAATGGACTCATTAATATCAAGGTTTTTTGAAGGCTGGACCCAAAGCAATACTCAGCCACTCTTTGTGTTTAATGATAATGCTGCCTATGGACCTGCTAAATCGTGGGGGGGTGAAAGGTTTGTTTCTCTTGCAAGGCAATTGCTTCAGTCGTATCCAGATGGCCGGATTGTTGTCCATTGTGGACCTGGTGAACGCGATGATGCTCGGTCCCTTGAGTCAGCACTTAGTGATTCGAGAGTACGAAGCCTTGCCGATGTTGAAAAACTTCCATTTGGATTATCGAAAGCATTGTTGCGTCGTGCGTCCATCGTAATTACGACGGATAGTGGTCCCCGTCACATTGCTGCTGCATTCCGAACGCCCACGGTTGTTCTTCACGGTCCTATGGATCCACGACTCGGAATGTCAGACCACAAGAACCTGATAGAGCTTCGAAAAGAACTGCCTTGTTCACCGTGTGGGCAACGCATCTGTCCACTGGAGCATCATGACTGTATGGTAGAGTTAGCCGTTGATGATGTAGCACATGCAACGGGTGAACTGCTGGCTATGGTTTCTCGTAAGGCCGAAGCCCATCCGTCGAATTTGGAGAACGTTGAATGACTCATGTCTTTGGTATGCTCGCAGCCATTGCTCTGACGGCTATCTGTTGGGGTGTGTACGGACCAGTCCTCCATTTTGGACGGGATGCAATGCAATCAGCACTGCGACCATTTGTCTGCGTGGGGCTGGCTTATTTTCTTATTGCTGTGATTGCACCGGTAGCATTGTTGTGGCGAGCGGGGGAAAAAGGCAGCTGGACGTCGAAAGGTGTTCTGTGGAGCATGCTTGCGGGCGTGGCCGGTTCCCTCGGAGCATTAGGAGTCATTCTTGCACTTACTGCTGGAGGTAATCCGATTTATGTGATGCCCCTTGTGTTCGGCGGAGCACCTGTTGTGAATACGCTTATGAGTGCGTATTTCAATAAATCTTTTGATCAGTTGAAGGCACCTTTTCTTGCCGGGCTAATTCTTGTAATTACTGGTGCTGTCACCGTGTTAATCTTCAAGCCCCAAGTACATACCAAGCCCGATCCGCCACAAGTGACTGCAGCAGCGCAGGTCGATAACAGTGACGCTGTTGCTGTTGAAAAGAAAGCAGAGCGGTTTATTGAGATACTCCTAGCCGTTTCTTTGGCGCTTTTGAGTTGGGGGGTCTATGGTCCCGTTCTGCACAAGGGTCAGTCAGCGATGGGAGGAAGTCGTTTTCGGCCGCTGATCTGTATTGGAATAGCCTATTTCCTCATTGCGGTTCTTGTACCGCTTTCGCTTCTCCAGCCACTCGGTGATAAAGGCAGTTGGAGTCTTGTTGGAGTTGCCTGGAGTACCGCTGCGGGTTCTCTTGGTGCAATTGGTGCTCTAGGAACAATTCTCGCGTTTGCCTGTGGAGGCAAACCATTTACGGTTATGCCAGTGGTGTTTGGTTGCGCACCAGTGATCAATACGCTTACCACACTGAGCTTATCGCGTACTCCGACATCTGCATTGAGCCCGTTTTTTCTTGCGGGGATTTTGATTGTGGGCGTTGGAGCAGCGACCGTGCTTACCTTCGGTCCACGTGGACATGCTCCACCGAAGCCTGTCTGACATGCTCAGGGTTGAACAAAATCCTATGTCCCTCGGGTGTTGCCAAACCACGTGATATGGTGTCTTTGGCAGAGTTGAAAACCAAGTTTTTTGCAAGCTGATTCAAGCCAGATAGCCTCTTCCAGGAGTCGTGATTGCGTGACACCCTGAGGCATGAGGTAGACATGTCGAGCCTGCTTTGACTGTGGGTGAATCTCCAGATCATGGAGCCATGAAACTGCTTCATCCAAATCAGAAGGAGAGTCAATTACAAATTTGATTTGGTTGGGTGTTGCCCGAAGGAGTTGAATAATATCGTCCCGACGACGGCGTTTCTCATGTCTCTGCTCCCATCCGGTTTCTGCACTAGGTGTCGAAGACCGCAGTTTTGGGCTTAATGACATGAGATTGGCTGCTGGTGGTCCTTCGGTTGGTATCACGGTTGCTGCCGTCTCGATGGTGATGTGCTGTCCCTCTTGCTGCAGAATGTCGCAGAGAACATGAATGTCTGCAGCAAGGAGTGGTTCGCCGCCAGTGATTACAACATGCTTGAGCCTGTGATTGAGGATTTTGTCCACCAGCTCACCGACGGTACGATTCATCCCAGTCGGTTCCCACGACGTAAACGGGGTGTCGCACCAGGTGCATCGTAGGTTGCATCCGCTTGTTCGCACAAAGACACTCGGTGTTCCTGCAAGCCGGCCCTCACCCTGCAGCGAGGGGTACAACTCAGCAATCTGAACCACAGTTTGTTTCCTTTGAGGCCATGAAGGCTGTAACCCTTGGATCAGGTATGTTCACTGCTGCGAAGCCCGCTGCCCGAATAAGGCATGAGTCACATTCTCCACACGGTTGCCCACCTTCTTTTGGATCATAGCAACTCGTTGTCAGTCCATAGTCAACGTGAAGCGAAAGCCCTAAGCGAATAATCTCAGGCTTGGTAAGCGACACGAGTGGTGCCAGTACTGTAAGGTGAGTTCCTTGAACTCCCGACTTGGTTGCCAAGTTGGCTAAAGACTCAAACGCATTCAAGAATTCAGGCCGGCAATCCGGATAACCACTGTAGTCAATAGAATTCACTCCAAGGATAATTGAAGAGGCGTCGCGTGTTTCTGCAAGTGCCAGAGCAAGCGATAGAAATACCGTATTGCGGGCCGGTACATATGTCACAGGAATTCCATTGCTAATAAGATCCTCGCTTCTATTTTTTGGTACGGCAATTGATTGATCGACAAGCGCACTGCCACCGAATGCAGCTAAATCAATCGCAAGCGTGACGTGATCAGAAATACCGAGATCATTCGCAACAGCCTTCGCCGCCTGCAATTCAATTCGGTGCCGTTGCCCGTAATCAAATGAAATCGCCGTAACCGAGTACCCTTCTGCGAGCGCCCACGCCGCACTTGTTGCCGAATCAAGCCCACCTGAAAGGAGAACTATAGCCTCGCCTTTCCGAGACGCTTTGTTCATGGCACAATTCCTTTTATGAATACTCTCAACACAAACCTTGATCCAAAGCCGTCTCGAGACATTCTCGAGACATTCGAAAACCAGTTTCCCAAACGTGACTACCTGATCGAAATTGTGTGTCCAGAATTTACGTCGGTCTGTCCGAAAACCGGCCAGCCAGACTTTGGCACACTCACTTTTCGCTATATTGCAAGCGAACGATGTGTCGAACTCAAGAGTCTGAAATTGTACCTGCAGGCGTATCGGAATGCGGGAATATTTTATGAGAATGTCAGTAATCAAATCGTTGAAGATTTGGTTGCACTGCTTGAGCCAAAACACTTTACCCTTGTCGCTCAATTTACTCCCCGCGGCGGGATTTCGTCGTGTATCACCATTTCGCAACCGGATGGCCAGCATCTTTCAGCGGCAAAATGACCAATTTCATGCAGTGAGATAGTGTTCGTTCAGTCCGGACGTTTCAATTCACCTTCCTTCAGGATATTCTGCCGCAATGTCTCGATCAAATCGTCATGTTCTTCTTTCCGCACTCGCTGATGAATCTGCGTTCGATCTGACGGCCGTAGAGCAATTTACGGCGATGGCGGCACTAGGTCTTGAGTATTACAGTCTTCGATTTATTGATGTTGGTAAAGGCATCAAAAATGTAATGGATCTCACGAAAGGTGAGATTCAGAAGGTGAGACACTTAGAAGATAGATTTGGTCTTAATGTTGCATCAATTGCATCACCAATTGGGAAAGTGAAGTTGGTTGATCAGCCTGACGGAACAAAAAATAAGTTTGTTCCTTTTAAGAAATATTTACACAAAGATGTTGCAAAGGTATGCGAGAGGGCCCATGCATTTGAAACTAAACTTATTCGTGGGTTTTCATTCTACCCGCCGATGGGAGACTCCCCGGAAGCGTACCTGGAGCAAGCCGTTGACCAAATCGGGCAGATTGCAGAGTGCTGCCACCGTTCAGACCTGACATTTGGTCTTGAAGTGGAAGCAAATCTGGTTGGCCAAAACGGTAATTTGCTTGCTGAGATTCATCGCCGGGTGAACCACCCAGCTTTGGTGCTCGTGTTTGATGCGGCAAATCTTCTGGTTCAGGGATTTTCAACCCGACAGGTTTTCAACCAGTGGGAAGCGATGAAGCCTGGTCTTGGTTGGGTGCACATTAAGGATTATCGAAAAGTGACGGCATCGATGCGTGGTAAGCATGTGAATGAGGATCTGCTTGCCCATTTTGTGCCGGCAGATCGTGGAGCGGGCGGCCATGTCAAAATACTGAAAGATCTCAAAGAAATGCTTCCTGCACTGACACGGCGTTTAAAACGGCGAGGAATCCCTGGCGTCTTCCTTGATCTCGAACCACATGTACGCGGTGGGGGGCAATTTGGTGGAACGAGTGGTCCAGACGGAATGGGAATCGCATTAAGAAGTTTATGCGGGCTCCTTGATAAAACTTCTGTAAAATATCATCTGCGGGACTTTGATGACCTTTTAGCGGCGCGAGGCATGTAGGGCGTCGTAGTTTCGACATCGCATTGCGCAGGAACACAAAGAAAAATACTGATGGCTGAAACAACTGAACCGGGCAGCTATTTTGTCGCCAATTATCCGCCATTCGATCGTTGGACCGAAGACGCTGTCCCTCACGTGGTAGACGCGTTTGGAGCACCGGCCACCGATGCTGACCTTGGACTTTATCTTCACATTCCGTTTTGTCGGAAGCGATGCAAGTTCTGTTACTTTCGGGTCTATACAGATGTTGCTGCGTCTGATGTTGAGCGATATTCCAACGCAGTCATTGAAGAGGCTCGTATGGTTGCTGATCAGGCTGCAATACGAGGGCGTGCCCTGAAGTATGTGTACTTTGGTGGTGGAACACCATCGTTTCTTAGTGTGAAGCAACTTGAGCGTCTGGTTGATGGTCTGCATGGAAGCTTCGGATGGGACGACGCGGAAGAGGTCACCTTCGAGTGTGAGCCGGGCACTTTATCGGAGCCAAAAATTTCTGCTCTCAAGCGATTAGGCGTTACTCGAGTGTCTCTTGGCGTTGAAAACTTCGATGATGAGATCCTCGAGTCGAATGGACGCGCACATCTCTCGAATGAAATCTTTCGCGCGTGGGATTGGATACAGAATGCTGGATTTCCAAGCACAAACATTGATCTCATTGCCGGAATGGTGGGGGAGACGACCGAGTCGTGGGAGCAGACGGTTGAAACAGCACTTCGTCTTGCTCCTGATAGCCTGACGATCTATCAGATGGAACTGCCATACAACACCGTCTTCGTTAAAAGTAGTAAGGATAACGGTGAGGCTACTCCGGTAGCTGACTGGCCCACAAAAAGGGGTTGGGTCGATTGGGCCTTTAATCGATTCGTGGAAGCAGGCTATTCAATCTCAAGCGCGTATACATTGGTTCGAGATCCCCAAGAGGTGGAATTTCATTATCGAGACATGTTGTGGGAAGGCAGTGATCTTGTCGCTCTTGGTGTAGCCAGTTTTGGTCATCTTTCAGGAATTCACTACCAAAATAAGACCCATTGGGACGACTATCTGGCGGCCATTGATGCTCAGGAATTGCCGCTCGGTCGTGGCTTGGTCGCAAAGCCACGAGAGTTACTTATTCGAGAGTTGGTGCTTGGTCTTAAAAAGGGTTCTGTTGACACAGTGAGGCTCTTCGACAAATTCGGCGTGGACTCAGTCGTCGAATGGTCGGAGGCATGGAGTGAGTTGGCCAGACAGGGATTTTTGGAACCCATCGGAACAACGAGGTCTCCGCAACTCACACGGAGTGGATTGCTCCAGGTCGACTCGCTTCTCAACCGGTTTTTCGATTGATACACACAACCGGTACCATTGTGTTTTTGGGCACAAATGAAGGGCTGAATTGAAGCAGACGGCCATGAATCGGTGAATTCGCCCGTCTGTTCTGTTAAAAAACGGGTTTACGGGCTTCAATTTGTTAGCGAGAGCTTTTTGACGTTACCTTTTCTGGGTGTGTGCGGTTACTGTGGAGTCAGTCCCTAGGAGTTTTCTATGCGTTCCGCACTCAAGCAAACTGTGTTCCAGCCGTCTTCATCCGGCCCGGACAGTGGCAGTAAGGATCTCGAGCGTATTCCACCGACCAAAGAGATACGTGAACGCCTCCGAGCCCTGTCTGCTGACATGGTTGCCTCGTGGTCATGCGAGGGGCTTCCGTCGGACGTTAAGTTACACGACGGGCTGAGAAAAAAAGCTCAGGAAATCATCGTAAGAGCAGGTGCAGATCTTTCGTTTGCTGGATGGACAATGGTCACAATACTCTCTGAGGTATGGCGTTATCGTATTGCTTCCACCGCTGCAGGTCAGAGACTTCTTCTCTTGCCGGACTGTCCGCTCGCACAGGATTCAGCGAAGGATGAAAATTGCCCTTCAGTGTGTGGGCCGAGTTGTGGCATGGGTACGATTTGGTCAGCCGCCCATGACAGTGGATGGGTTGTCGACTCAACTAGAAAAGCTGCCACAGCGATTGGTAGTCTGCTGTCCGGTCAGTATCAGGGTATTCTTGGAGTCGCCAGATTAAAGGATCTTGAGAAAGCGTTTGGCATGCTTCCGGCGTTTTCCTTCCCTGTCGCAGCGGTGCCTTATCAGCTTGCTGATCAGACGGACAAGCCAGTAGGTACATGCGATCAGGCCCTTCTCAATGCAGGCATCGATGTTGAATGGGTCTTGAGTCTGCTCGGTGTTGCTGGTGGCACGCCGGGACCTGTCGGTGACTATTTGCCATTGCTTCGAGAGGCCTCGGAATTATTTTCCGAAGAATCAATAGCTGAACTTGCAGATCGTTACCACCTCGGAGATGGCTTCGGTTCGCCTTCGATAGATCACGATGGTACCGGGGGTGAGATAAAGGACTCGCTGTCTGTAACGGCTCACGTCGCTGGTGAGTTCTTAGGACGTGGTGGCAAGTTTCTGAGGCCATTCGTTACACTCGCCGCGTTCGATGCCCTCCGTGCTGATCTTGGTGCAGAAAGACAGGATTCAGACTCATCTGCTGTGAGTCGTGAGACTGCTCGAGCAGCAGCTGTTTCCATTGAAATTTTTCATAAGGCGTCACTTGTTCATGACGACATAGAAGACGGCGACTTAGCTCGGTACGGACGGCCGACCATTCACGTTGAGCATGGTACTCCAGCTGCAATTAATATTGGTGACTACCTCGTCGGTGCCGGGTACCGTCTCATTGCTGGACTCGAAGGCCCCGCAAGTCTTCGTAGTGACTTGCTAACAATACTCTCGGATGCACATGTGAGATTGGCCCGCGGTCAGGGTGCTGAATTATGGTGGCGGAATGTCGATGACGAGGTGACTGCGGCTGAATCGCTAGAGATATATGGCCTAAAAACGTCGCCAGCATTCGAAGCAGCAGTTGCGATGGGTATTCGCTTGGCTGGATTACAGCCGCATGATCCGCTATCAGTCACGCGGTACTCGTTGCACGTGGGTACCGGTTTTCAAGTGCTGAACGACCTGAAGGATTGGCAGGGGGATCTTGAGAACGACAGACGAGTTGCTGGTGATGTCCTTGGTGGCAGGCCAACTGTGATGTGGGCACTTGCTCTTGAAAATCTTGACAGTGATGGGTGTGAGGAGCTTCTGAGGATAAAAGCGGCATGTTCTAATCAGCAAAACGAGTCAAGAGAAGGCACTGCAGCTGCGATTCAGACCGCGAGAAGGCTCTATCGGAGGGCTGGTGTATTTTCGAAAGCTGCCGCAATCGTTGCGAATGAGAGAAAATTGGCTGCTGCTGCAATCAAGGATTGCGGTTATTCAAGGTTGCGAGAAGTTTTGGAGTTTCTCCTCGATCTTGCGGTTCCCCAGCAGGCAATAGACGATCTGTTAACCGCTGAAAGTAGCGTATAGCCCCATTTTTATTGCATTGGGTGCACGTTTTCCGCAGTTGTCGGCATACTATCAGCATGGCCGAAAACAACGCTTCCACCAATGACAATGCCGCACACTGCGTTCATGCTCTTGTAGAGAGTTTTCATCCAGTAGAAACATTCGGAACAATTCGGGCCATTGATTCAACGGATGTTCCGGCACCATTCTGCTCATTGCTGGCTCACCACTCGCACATGACTGTGGCGATGGAAGCTTTTCATGGTCATTCGGTTTCTCTTGAGGTGGTGAGCGTGGCTCCGAATGACGGAGATGAGCAAACTACTTACACGAGAGAAATTCTACTCAAAAGCCCGGTTTTTAATGACAGGGCATTCGGTGGTACATCACGACCGGATGAAAATCAACAAAAGAAGAATCGGGTCGTCCAGTACGGCATTGTCAGAATTAACACGAATCGTTTGCCTCAGGAAGTGGTAGGCCGCATTGAAGACGGCCGCACGCCATTGGGCCGTATTCTGATTGAGGCTGATCTCCATCGTGAGGTTCGCTGCGTGAGTGTCTTCGAAGTACTCCCTGGTCCATATTTTGGTGAACTCTGTCTCGGTAGTGAAAAACAGGCCCCGCCACGGACATTTGGTCGCTTTGCAACAATTAATATCTCAGAGCAGCCGGTCATTGAGCTATTCGAAGTGGTTGTACCGTCTGTCGTATAGTGTGGCTATTCGCTACAAATTGGTTTGCTGTGCTGTTGAAAAATTACGGCCATTGGCAGTCGGGCTTCGTACTGGGAGAGACAGAGAGCACCCTACTTTATTCAGTTGGTGATTTTGCTGGTCCAGAAAAAAGTTTGAGTAAATGCCGCAATTGTAAAAACAGCGGGGTTTGAGGTGTTTTGTTGGTGTTGACTCACTGCGTAAGATGTCAGTACAGTCCGGCATCTGGCAAGGATGGCAGGCAGGGCAAGCCCTGCGGGCGACTCGCAAAGGTCGTCTGTTTCCCAGTTGTTCTTGCCGGGTAGAGCCTAGGCGATTTTCTCCGAGATGGAATGCGGGGAGGTCTAGGGCCGATCGGACGGAATGGACTGATCGGTGGATCGAGCGAGATGCCGATCAATGGCAATCAGGAGGCCTTAGGAAACATCACCATGGTACTTGATCATGGTAAGGGTTTCCGCTTTGACTAGCTGAAGGACGGCTAGAGAGAGGGTGGTAAGCAGATGCAGAAGACTGTGTACACGACTGGTGAAGCGGCCAAAATCTGTAAGGTGAGCCAGCAGACGATTATTCGTTGTTTCGACTCAGGACAGTTAAAAGGTTTTCGTGTTCCGGGTAGTCGATTTCGTCGTATTCCACGAGATCAACTGTTCCTTTTCATGAGAGATAACGGCATTCCAACGGATGCGTTGGAAAGTGGTCGCCGAAAAATTCTTGTTGTTGACGACGACCAAGATCTTGTTGAACTGATCACGGATGTCTTGGAGCGTGATGGACGGTTCGAGACCCGCAGTGTCAATAATGGTTTTGATGCTGGCATGATGGTAAAGGACTATCGCCCGGACCTCATTGTTCTGGATGTCATGCTTCCAGATATTAACGGGAAAGAAGTCTGCCAGAGAGTTCGTAGCGATTCGACTATGGATGAAGTCAGGATTATTTGCATATCTGGTATGTGTGAACCTGACAAGATTGAAGATCTAAAAGCTTGTGGTGCTAATGAGTTCCTTCAAAAGCCATTCGAAGCGGATGTTTTAGTCGACAGAATTTGTACTCTGCTCGATATTGAATCTGTCCCGGCAGCATCATGAGATGATGACCGTCGTTGGATGGTTACTTGTTAGCCGTAATTCAAAGCCATATTTGGCACTTCCAGTCCCGCGTCAAGCCTTGATGGGCTTGACGCGGGCGGTGTCGTTTTCGCTGCAAACGATTACGGAAGAACGGTCACTGCTTCAACAGGACCGTAGAACGGGTGGCTCGTGGCGAGACAGATGCTGGCGGCTAGTAGCCGGTGATCCGACAGTGGCCATATGGCTTGCTTCAGAAGAGAAGTTGCTGGGAAGCGAGGATGCCGCTGATGCGAATAATGCTTCAGCAGGCCAGGCAGCAGCTCAATGGCTTGAGCGTTTGGAAGAGAGTCTTGTCACGTTTTCAAGCCCACAGGGCATGGCTGCTCTCAAACAGACCAATTCAGTCTCTATTCAGGAGTTGTATTCCATAACGGGCATACCTTTCTCGGATGCTGATGCAAACATTGAACGGACAGCGGGCACGCGGTCCACAGCTGTTCGTTGGCTTGATCAACTCCTTCGAGAATCACAGTCTCGTCAGGCTGATAAAAAAGGCATGTCTCAACAAGAAGTGGCGAGTGTCGTATCTCTTGGTGAAGGAGATCCGCAGGTGGCCATGCTTGATGAATTACTGGTTGCAGCGAAGTCTCTGAGAGGACTTTTTGCAGACTTTGCCGGCAGTGTTTCTTCTGCGCGGCTCGAAGCCATACGAGAGCTTGCTTATGGAGCAGGCCACGAGATCAATAATCCTCTTGCAAATATTGCCGCACGTGCCCAGGCACTGCTTTATGATGAACATGAGCCGGAACGGCAACGACGCTTGGCAACCATTGTGGACCAGGCATTTCGAGCAAGGGATATGATTGGTGGGCTGATGATTTTTGCAAGGCCACCAAAGCCAAATCGAGTTGAGGTCAATCTTGCAGAATTGCTTCAGAGTGTGTTGGCTTCAATGCAGCCAACGGCAGAAGAACATGGCGTACGGCTTACGCTGGATGTTCACTCGAATCAGGACTATGTCTTTGTGGATCGCGGGCAGATTGAAGATTCATTACGCAGCATTCTTTCAAATGCTATTGAAGCAATCCTTCATGGTGGAACCGTTGCCGTCAAGGCTGCTCGAAGCGATCAAGGGTTGCTCCTACTCACTGTTGGCGACAATGGAATAGGAATGGATAGGGAAACAATGGCCCGTATATTTGATCCTTTTTTTAGTGGCCGTGAGGCAGGAAGAGGCATTGGGTTGGGGCTTTCGAAGGCGTTTCGCCTCATTGACGGCAATGGTGGCAGCATCTCAATCGAGTCTCGGCTGCAGCAGGGAACCACTGTTTCGGTGCGGCTTCCGGGGCCGCAAAGTTGATGCATACTGCCTAGTGTGACAGCACGGTCGTTTTCTAGCGGGTGTGTCTGGGAATTATGAGAAGCCAAGGTATTTTCTTGTCGGTTCGCACTTGCCGGTGATCGCCGTTGTTCTCTATTCTTCGCAGATACCACTATTCAATTAAAGTTAGCCGATGGAATGGCTGAAAGCTGGATACTTGCAGTGGAACGACGGAGCACGGACGCCCCTATGACTCTTTCTGGACGTAGTGAAACAACTTCTGTGTGGATTGGCGATTCGGCCAACGGCCGATCCGACCCCAAACAGCGACACGACAGTGTTGGTAAATCCATCAACATAAAACAAATGAGTTCTCAGGCTGAGTTGTCCCGTGGGCAGGCAAACGTTGATACCAGCTCAAAAGTAACGGAAAGTTTGGCAGATCTAGCCCTGCAACAAACATCACGGTGGTTTATCAAAAACCAAAATGCTGACGGACACTGGAGGGGGCCGCTGGAGGGGGATACTATTCTCGAGAGTGAATATCTTCTGATTTGCCGATGGGCAGGCCGCCTTGATCAAAACACGATGGTCGGGTGTACCAAACGTATTCTTGCAGAACAGTTGCCAGAAGGTGGTTGGTCGATCTATCCGGGGGGAGAGGCTGATCCGAGTGCCAGTGTGAAGGCCTATCTGGCCTTGAAAATGTGCGGTTGCGATGCCGATTCTGAGCCTATGAAGCGGGCTCGTTCCGCGATCAAAAAAGCAGGTGGACCGTGGGCTGTAAATAGCTTCACTCGTTTTTATCTGGCGCTCCTTGGACAAATTTCTTACTCAGACTGTCCGGCTGTTCCTCCCGAGATGATTCTTCTTCCGGATTGGTTTCCGATAAGCCTTCACCGGGTTTCAGCTTGGTCACGAACGATGATCGTGCCTCTTTCATTAATATGGGCCTTCAAGCCGGTGCGAACGTTACCGCAAGATAGAGGCATTCAGGAACTCTTTGCAGATTGTTCATTTGAGGCAAGAAATCGTCCAGTGGGTGGAAACGACGCTTGGTCTCGATTCTTTCGGATTGTTGACTCTGTGATCAAGTCCGTTGATAACCTGGGCTTCCGACCTCTTCGACGACGAGCGGTCATGGCGTGTCGACAATGGATGCTTGAACGTTTTCGGGGCAGTGATGGTCTGGGTGCCATTTTCCCCCCGATTGTCTGGAGTATTGTAGCGCTTCGCGCGATGGGTTGCTCTGATGATTCTGCCGAAGTAATCGAGTGTTGGAAGCAACTAGAAGGTCTCCTTGAACGTCCGGATGAGGAAACGATTCGGGTCGAGCCCTGTCGGTCGCCTGTTTGGGATACGGCGATAGCGTTACGCGGACTTGCTGAACTGACCTCGCCGTCGAGCAATATTTCCAGCAGTATGAGAACCGCAGTTGATTGGTTGCTTGACCGAGAAGTTCGTTTCGCAGGCGATTGGTCCCGCCGAGTACAGGCTGTCCCGTCTGGGTGGTGTTTTGAGTACGCCAATCGGTATTACCCCGATGTCGATGATACAGCGATGGTTCTCATTGCGTTTTCATCATGGATGAAGCAACAGAATATGTTACTTCAAGACAGCGGCTGTCGACGTCTGAGTTGTGTGAAAAAGGCCACTCGTCGCGGCATCGAGTGGCTGACTGCAATGCAGAATAGTGACGGAGGCTGGGGTGCATTCGACCGGAATAATAATCACGAGATACTCTGCAGGGTTCCGTTTGCTGATCACAACGCAATGATTGATCCGAGTTCCCCGGACCTTGCAGGCCGTGTGCTTGAAGCATTCGGCAGCCTCGGCCATGGAGTGGGTGAATCTGCAGTCAGTCGAGCAATTGAATACCTTCGTGCGACTCAGGAACCTGACGGAAGTTGGTTTGGTCGTTGGGGAGTCAATTACATCTACGGTACGTGGCAGGCTATCGAAGGCCTTCGAGCGGTGGGTGTTTCCCGGGACGATCCACTTGTCGCACACGGGGTCAATTGGCTCAAGTCAAAGCAACAGGCAAATGGTGCGTGGGGTGAAAGTCCGGCAAGCTACGCTGATCCTTCTTTGAAAGGTGTTGGAGAGCCGACAGCCTCACAAACAGCCTGGGCAGTTGCCGGTCTCGTGGCGGCTGGTGAATATGGTTCTCCGGCTGCACGTCGGGGTATTCAGTGGTTGCTAACGACCCAGCGGCCTGATGGCGACTGGAATGAGACCGCATTTACAGGGACAGGTTTCCCGAAGGTCTTCTATCTTCGCTATCACTACTATCGAATTTCCTTTCCGCTGATCGCAATCGCAAGATGGCATGCGTCGTTAGGAACTGCAAACACCAGACAGAATCGTGAGCAGATTAGGCCACGAAAGAAATCATCCGAAATGTTTGAAGGGGTATTGGCATGAGTGTTCCTGTTGGACAAATGATGGCGGTCTTGCGACATGTTGCAGTGCAACGCATCAGAGGAAATCACAGGTACCCACTGGTACTTATGCTTGAGCCTCTTTTTCGATGCAATCTTGCGTGCGCCGGATGTGGAAAAATTCAGCACCCAAGTGAAATTCTTCGACAGCACCTCTCGCCAGAACAGTGCTTCAAGGCGGTGGATGAATGTGGCGCTCCGATTGTTGCTATTCCGGGTGGTGAGCCTTTGTTGCACCCGCAGATTGAAGATATTATTGCTGGGATCGTAGCCCGTAAGAAGTATCTCTATGTGTGCACGAATGCGCTCAAGCTTGAGGAGATGCTTACGCGGTTTACGCCGTCAAAGTATCTAGCCTTTTCGATCCATTTGGATGGGCTGCAACAGGAGCACGACGCGTCGGTCTGTCGTGACGGAGTGTACGAAATAGCAGTCAATGCGATTCGCGCTGCACGGAATGCTGGCTTTCGTGTGACGACGAATTCCACCCTGTTTGCTGATGCTGAGCCAGAGCGTTGCCGTCAGTTTTTTGATGAAGTGATGGAACTCGGTGTTGAGGGAATGATGGTCTCACCTGGTTATTCGTATGAGAAAGCACCAGAGCAAGATATTTTCCTGAGTCGTGAAAGAAGCCACGGTCTGTTCCGAAAGATTTTGAAAGGTGGAACAAGACGGTGGAAATTTAATCAGTCTCCAGTTTTTCTTGAATTTCTAAAAGGCAATTGGGATCTGGAGTGCAGGCCGTGGGGGACGCCGTCGTACAGCCTTTTCGGATGGCAAAAACCATGTTATTTACTCGACGAGGGGTATGCTGAAAGTTTTGCGGATCTCATGAATACCACTGATTGGAAGTCATATGGTCGAGCGAGTGGGAACCCAAAATGTCAGCAGTGTATGGCGCACTGTGGGTATGAGCCGGCAGCCGTAGAAGCCACCTTTGGGTCGTGGAAAGGTTTCTTGCGAACTGCGGGCTTGGCGTTATTTGGCCCGCCACGTGATCGGCATGAGTCCGCCCCTGTTCTGCCTGAAGGACGGCAGGCTGCGGCACTTCCGATACTCCCCATCATTGATTCCGTACCAGTGAAGACCGTTGCCTGAAAAGACTCGTATTGAAAAAGTCGACCCAATCGACACACATGAAAATCAGGGCTTGGAAACGAGTGTTCGTTGAGCTTCGATTGCAGCACCCCGGGCACCAGCAGTATCTCCATTCGGCATTATCTTAATTGGGATGCTGATTTGCTCTTCTCTCTGACTTGGCATGCCTTTTCTTACTTCGGTGACAAACCAATCTTGGAAAGTCTCTTCTGTTTCGATGGCACCGCCTCCTATGATCAGTGCGTCTGGGTCGAATACATTGATCATTTGGTCGAAGAACAGGCCTAGAGCTCGCGCTTGAGCCTGGAAAATTGACTGGCACATCTCATCACCACTGGCAGCAAGGCCACGAACCTGAATGGCAGCCTTGGCGGGATCAAGAGATGCCAATGGATGATCGCTATGCTTCTGCAGATAATGAGGAAGTAGATTTGTCCGGATCGCTGTAAGTGAGCAGAGCGACTCGAGATCACCATCGCGACCACAGTTACAATGTGCGGTGTATCCTGCGAGTTCAGGAAGCATTGCCGTAAGACTTTCGGTCGGAATTAAAACGTGGCCAAGTTCGCCACCAAAGCCCCGGCTACCAGCAACGACAGTTCCTTTATGGATAATCCCACCACCAAGCCCCGTCCCAATGATGGCAGATACCGAGGTCTTGTTTGGTTGATTTCCGAAGATGGTCGTGTGGCCCCATACGGCGGCTGCATTGCCATCGTTTAAATAATGAACAGGAACACCTAATATCTTCTCGAGTCCACCGCGAATATCAAATCCAGCCCAGTCAGGATGAACAAAATTTGTTGATCCACGACTGCTAAAGACCCCATCTGCGGTAGCTGGCCCAGGAGTATCGAGCCCAATTGCGGCAATTTCCTCACGGTTTCTTCCTGCTTTGGTAACGGCTTCGTGTAGACCATCAACAATCTGTTGCAAACAGATTGTTGGTCCTTCAACACTCCGTGCAGGATGTTCACAAAGACCAGAGATAAGAAATGTTCCAGCACTGTCCAGAAGTGTTGAGTTGACAGCTGTTCCACCGAGGTCAACTCCGGCAACAAGTGGTCCGGTGTTTTTTTTGGAGTCTGATGTGGTCATTGCGGAGGTAGTTTCCTTTTATCTGTAAAGATTGCGTGCTGCCACAAAGGTAGTAGGCCGTTCGCCAGTCACTCCGAAGTGAATTATTTGGCGTCGATAAGCTCCCGACGAACCCGGCTCACTATCGCGCGGAGTCCCCTGCTTCGTAACATACCAAGTACGTCAGCCAGCCCCATTTTTTCAAGTAGGTCATCAGGTAGTTCCTGCGCCTCAGTCTGGGGGCGGCTAGCCACTGCCTCGGAGAGAATTGCAACAAAACCCTTTACGGTTGGTGCCTCTTCAGCGACCTCAGCCACAAGCTGCATCGAGCCGTCAGTGATTTCTGGCCAGAGAAATACAGAGGTTTGGCATTCATGGACTCGACGATCTTCATTTTCTTTTTTAGCGAGGTAATCATCGCTCAATGGCGGTAGACGGTTTGCGAAGTCAAGGAGTAACTCAAGCTTCTCTCGACCATCTAAGTCAACAAACTCTTCGACAATCTGGTCGATTCGTTCATTCACCGTTTCCATATTTCAATTCCTCGTACTCTTTAGATTCCGTGTCTGGGTAGTGCGTGCCAGTTTACTCTAAGAATCTTGAGTCGCCGTGTCGTCTCCTGGTTCGCCGCTAGGCTGGGAGCCCTTGATGATAGGGACACCGACACAGTTCCCCCATTCCATCCATGACCCGTCATAATTACGGACATTTCCAAAGCCGAGAAGATATTTCAGCACAAACCACGTAAGACTGGACCGTTCACCAATGCGGCAATATGCAATCGTTGGACTACGACGTTTCAGATGATTTGCTTTGCAGTATAGTTTCTCAAGTTCTTTGGCTGACTTGAATGTCCCGTCATCGTTTACTGATAGTGGCCACGGTATGTTCACTGCCCCTGGTATATGACCTCCACGAAGAGCGCCCTCATTCGGGTAGTCAGGCATATGCAAACGTTCGCCAGAATATTCTTCAGGGCTACGAACATCAACAAGATTCTTGCCAGCTTTTTGGTGCTTCAGTACTTCGTCTCTCAGAGCTCGAACGGAACTGTCCTGTTCGGGAGCAGAGTAGGTTGTCTGTGGATATGTTGTCCGATCAGTTGACCAGGTTCGGCCCTCAAGCTGCCATTTTTTTCGCCCACCGTTCATAACTTTGCATTTCGGGTGGCCGTACAGTTTGAACACCCAAAAGGCGTAACAGGCCCACCAGTTATTCTTGTCTCCATAGAAAATAACTGTGGTGTCATTACTGATGCCATTATTGCGACAGATTTCCTCAAAACCTTTTCGGTCAACGTAGTCACGAACGATCTGATCTTGAAGATCAACCTGCCAATCAATCTCTACAGCACCCGGAACATGCCCCTGAGTATAAAGAGCCCGATCCTCATTCGATTCAACGATCCGCACAGTGGGATCACCGTGGTGTTCAGCCACCCACTCTGTTGAGACGAGAACATCGGGATCTGCATATTCGGCCATGGAAGCAACTCCTTATATCTAGCAATTTTTCGACTTAATCTGATCGTAGTGGAAGCTAAGAAGCCCTGCAACGACTGCCGCTAACTCCGCAAGCTTGCGATGGTCATCGCGTGGGGTGGGTAGTCACTCATTCCTTCGGCAGCGTCTCGTCGATCGCCGAACGATGCGGTACGATAGGTCAGCAGAGAGAGAATGACGGTTAGTTGCGTTATCTGTTCTCGGTTCAATCGAGGTATACGTACTCATAGGAGAATCGATGGGTCCCCAGTTCATTTTTCAAATTACTGATCTCACCAAAAAATTTGGTCAACGCGAACTGCTGAAAGAAATCAATGTAGCCTTCTATCCAGGTGCCAAGATTGGATTGCTTGGTCGTAATGGTGCGGGCAAAAGTACGCTGATGAAAATCATGGCGGGCATTGATACGGAATATGAGGGTGAGGCACGATTGTCGGAAGGGTTCAGTGTTGGGTATCTGGAGCAAGAGCCAGAACTTGATGCCGAGAAAACAGTATTTGAAAACGTGATGGATGGAGTAACGCAGTCTCGAGCAGTCCTCCAGCGATACGAAGAGATCAATGCCAGCTTCGCTGAGCCCCTTACCGATGATCAGATGGAAAAACTTCTTGCTGAACAGGCAACTGTTCAGGATGAAATTGACGCCAAGAATTTATGGGATCTCGACCGGCAGGTTGAAATTGCGATGGATGCCATGAATCTCCCGCCTGGAGACTGGAGCGTCACGAACCTATCTGGTGGGGAGCGAAGACGAGTTGCTTTGTGTCGTCTTCTGCTTGAAAAGCCTGACCTGCTGTTACTTGACGAACCAACCAATCATTTAGATGCTGAAAGTGTCTTGTGGCTTGAACACTACCTCGCCGAATACGTTGGCACAGTGGTTGCAGTGACCCACGATCGATATTTTCTTGACAACGTCGCGAAGTGGATTCTCGAGGTTGATCATGGCAGAGCCATACCTTTCGAAGGAAATTATTCTTCATGGCTGGAGCAAAAGCAGGCAAGGATGGTGCTTGAAGAAAAGCAGGCAAGTGCGCGTCAGAAAACACTCACCAAAGAGCTTGAATGGATTCGGATGTCACCGAAGGCCCGTCAAGCAAAGAGTAAGGCCAGAGTGGCTTCTTTTGAGAAATTAGCTGCAGAGGAAGCAGCTACCCGAGATACCGACGTCGAAATTACCGTCCCGGCGAGTCGCCCCCTCGGTGATCAGGTGATTGACGCCGAAGGGCTTTCAAAGGCGTTCGGTGACAAGTTGCTATTTGAAAATCTTTCCTTCAGACTTCCGCCGGGTGGCATTGTTGGGATTATTGGTGCAAATGGTGCTGGGAAAACAACGCTTTTTCGAATGCTCGTAGGACAAGAAGAATCAGATACGGGTACGATCAAAGTTGGCTCGACAGTCGATATCGGATACGTCGATCAAAGCCGTGATGCGCTTGATCCAGACAAAACGGTATTTCAGGAGATTTCAGGTGGGCATGATACGATCCAGCTTGGCAAGCGAACGGTAAATGCGCGGAGTTATGTTGCCAAGTTCAATTTCATGGGTCCCGATCAACAGAAAAAAGTTGGTTCCCTTTCGGGTGGAGAGAGAAACCGAGTTCACTTGGCGAAATTGTTACGAAAGGGTGCGAATCTTTTATTGCTCGATGAACCGACAAATGATCTCGATGTTGATACCCTTCGCTCATTAGAAGAGGGCATTACGAACTTCGCCGGGAGTGTTGTTGTTATTACTCATGATCGATGGTTTCTTGATCGACTGGCTACACATATCATCGCCTTTGAAGGTGATGGGTACGTCCATGTCTGCGAAGGAAACTTTGATGTTTACGAGCAAGGTAGGAAAGAGCGATTGGGTGCTGATGCCGCTGAGCCTCACCGATTTCGGTATAGAAAACTCCAGCAATAAGGCTGTTGACGAGAACCTTAAACAAAACACCGCGTTGCCATGGGAGGCCTGCCAGGGAAAGATGTTGTTGAGGGATTAGCCCATCGGTAATTGTACGGCAGCTGCGGCTGACCGGATTTCTTTCGGAAGTGGAAAGAAAACGTCTTCATCACGTACAGTTTTTTCTTCAATTGTGATTCCCGAGGGACTTTTTTCGAAGCGTTTACGAAGCCATTCAACGCAGTCTTGAACGACCTGTTCCGGTGCGCTTGCACCTGCTGTAATCGCGATACTTTCAACATCGTCGAACCATGATGGGTCAATTTCATCAGCACCATCAATGAGGTGCGCTTGAACGCCCTGCTCTTTTGCGAGTTCGGCTAATCGTTGGCTGTTTGAGCTGTTTTGACTGCCTAAGACAAGGACAAGATCAGCTTCTTGAGAAAGCTGACGAACAGCCTCTTGCCGATTTTGTGTGGCATAACAGATATCATCTTTTGGTGGACCGATCAATTGTGGGAAACGAGCCTTGAGTCGACTAATGATTCGGGAAGCATCATCTACAGAGAGAGTTGTCTGTGTGAGGTAAGCGAGTTTGTCTTCAGGTCCAAATGGTAAAGTGTCGACTTCCTCCGCAGTTTCGACGAGTGTGAATGCCCCTGGGGCTTGGCCCATGGTGCCAATTACTTCGTCGTGTCCTTCATGACCAATCAGGAAAATATGATAATTCTGCTTGGCGTATTTGATGGCCTCAAGATGGACTTTGGTTACGAGTGGGCATGTGGCATCAATAGCCCGCAGCTTCCTTTCGGTAGCGATCTGCCGTACCTCCGGGGCAACGCCATGGGCGGAAAATAAGAGAGTCGCTTTCTCAGGTACTTCTTCAGCGGAGTCAACAAAGACAGCACCCTCTTTCACAAAGCGGTCAACAACATGCTTGTTGTGCACAATTTCATGGAAGACATAAATAGGTGTGCCGTAGAGACGAATCGCTGTTTCAAGTGTCTCAATTGCCATATTTACGCCGGCACAGAATCCCCGAGGTCCGGCAAGCAGGATCTTCATGATTTTTTCCGTCGTGTGTGCTGGTCTACTGTCATTTGTGAAAGGCTGGAACTACGGTCGCCACGTTCTACTGTAGCATGTGGGACAAGTGCCACAGTAGTAGACACTTTCGGCTCACTGTCACCCTGCCCTCTAAGGCAGTTAAAAAGGGTGACAAAGGCTGCCGTAGCCAAAAGTATGGCGTCGGGCGGTCTGCAATTGGGAAAAGCTGTTTCCTCGAGAAGTCGATCAAACTGGGGCTGGTTCGTCACCGGTCGGTGACTTCAGTCGAAGCCAGTTGTTCCGGTAGTAGGCATTGAACCGCTCATGACTCGTAGAAATCATGCAGAATCGTTCCATTCGGCTGGCAAATACGAGTCTTGAGGTTCGAAGGAGTTCGTTGGCTCCTACTGGATATGGGGAGCAAGAGATGCGAGCTATCAATCATGGCCCATGTTTTCCGATACGAAGTATTCGGCTTCGAAAACGAGGAAAGTATGTCTGGCTTTACAATCGAACAACACGAGAGAACTCAGATCATTCGGCAGAGGCTGTTTGTGAAGTTTGTTGTGACACCACTCGTTTTCTACATCTGTTGGAGAATCTCCACATATGCCGTTGCGCTGGCTCCTGAAGAAATGAACGGACTTGGCTGGCGATGCCTCGGAAGCTTGACAGCAGCTGGTGCAGCTGCATCATTTGCTGTTGGTTTTGTTCGTAAAAAAGGTCAGCTAAGAAGCAACATCGCGGATTGAAGAGGAGGCTTAGTTTCGATGCCAGAAATGCCTCTCTTAGAACATGTTGTGAGAGTTCCCCGCTGTTGCTGTAAGATGAGTGGGTGTGCAAGTGACTCTTGAATTTTACGTGGGTACCCCAAAACAATGTCGGTCGTGAACGCTGAACCAAGTCAGGTGACTCGACGGGATCCGACAGCATGGAAGCTTGCTTCGTTGCCAAGGAACCTTGACCTTGCATCGGCCGAATCATTCTGCCGACAGGTTGCAGCGGCTCACTACGAAAATTTTACCGTTGCAACTCGTCTTGTTCCAGCTGACATGCGGCAAGATCTCGCGAATGTATATACCTTTGCAAGATGGAGTGATGACGTGGCAGATGAGTCAGATGGAGATGCGACAGACGCATTAAAATCCTGGCAATCCGGTTTGGAGGACTGTTTTGCTGGTACCCCCAACCATCCTGTTTTTGTAGCTCTGTTCAGAACCGTTGAACGACATAATTTAACGATAGAACCGTTTACTGATTTAATTGATGCGTTTATTCAAGATCAAACGGTAAAACGGTATAAGTCTCGAGAGCAACTGCTTGATTACTGTCGTCGGTCTGCAAACCCTGTTGGACGAATTGTATTGTCCCTGGCGAACTGCCCAGAGGCGAACCAATTCGAGCTTTCAGATTCGATCTGCACGGGGCTTCAACTTGTGAATTTCTGGCAAGACGTGCGTCGCGACTATCTGGCTGGACGAATCTATCTTCCGGCCGAAGACATGCGACGTCATGGTGTCACTGAAGCAATGCTTGAGTCGACTTCCGCGAGTCCTGAATTTATTGCACTCCTCACTGAGGAGGTTGCATGGGCGGAGGTGTGTTTTGATAAGGGGCAGTCGCTGGTGAAAACAGCCCCGACCGTTCTGAGGCCGGCGATTCGTCTGTTCCTGGATGGAGGCCGCGGTGTCGCCAATGCAATACGGCAATCGGGCTTCGATACACTTGCAAAACGGCCAACGTTGGACCGGATCGCCAAACTACGACTCGCTGGCCATGCAGCCATCAGCATGATGCTGAGTCGAATGAGCAGTTTGTTTCGGGGTTCGTTGTCATGATTGCATCACAGCGCGACGACGCAGCTTTCTGCCAATCGATTCTGCAGAAGAGCGGCTCAAACTTTGCCTTGCCCCTACGTTTGCTCTCTCCCGAGAAGCGGAGGGGATCCAACGCTTTGTATGCTTTCTGTCGCCGGGCTGATGACATTGTTGATGGCGATGGCGAGTTGGGTGACAAGATCGGCGTATTGGATGAATTTGAGAGGATGTTACGAGATGCCCTGAATGGGCGGATGGTGGGCGATCCAGTACTTCGCTCTATCGCGCGCACGGCGGGTCGGTACTCTATCCCACACGAACATCTTTTCGCCATTATAAAAGGTGTGCGGTCTGATCTTACCCAATCACGTTTCGAGACTACGGACGCGCTGATTGAGTACTGCCGAAAAGTTGCCTCTGCGGTGGGGTTGGCTGCCGTTCCAATCTGGGGTCTGCGTCGAGGGATATCTTCAGAGGAATGGGAGTCTCCGGCAGATTCATGCGGACTTGCATTTCAGTGGACAAACATTCTGAGAGATATAGTCGAAGATCGAGACCGGGGGCGGGTCTATATTTCGGAAGAGTCATTTCGTGAAGCAGGCTGTCAAAGAGAAGATTTATTGGCAGGTCGGATTGGGCCCACATTCAATCTTCTTGCATCCAATGAAGTGTCACGGGCCAACCAATGGTTTGCTGAGGCGAAACATTTAGACGAGTTCCTTTCAAGTGATGGGCAGCGTGTATTTAGGGCAATGTACGGTGTGTACAGAGAATTGTTTCGGACAGTCGAGCGGGCTGGCTCAGCAGTTTTTACGCAGCGGGTTTGTGGATCAAAATGGCGACTTTCAATGATGGGTGTCTACAGTGTTGTTGTAGGAATTTCATGAGCAAGAATACACAAGACGAACCAGGCGTTGATACTACCAGTGACCACCGGCGAGTGGTCGTAATCGGTGGTGGGCTTGCCGGACTCTCTGCTGCCGCAGCGCTCATTGAAAGTGGCTTTGCTGTTGATGTTATTGAATCAAGGCGGAATTGTGGTGGGCGGGCAGCCTCTTTTGAAGATACACAGGATAGAAGTCTCGTTGATGCCTGTCAGCATGTCGCAATGGGATGTTGTACGAACTTTCTCGACCTTTGCCGCCGAGCAGGATTGGAATCAGAACTCCGCCGTGATCGCACGCTTTGGTTTATTGGTCCTGATGGCACACGGTCAGCATGCACGCCAGCGGGCTGGCTTCCCGCGCCACTTCATCTTTTGCCACTCTTATTTGGAATGCATCATTTTTCTCTCTGGGAGAAACTCGCGCTTGCCTATGGCATGATGCGACTGTCGGTTCGTCAAAGTATTGCAACCGATAGTTCAGAGCCGACCGCAGCCTGCTGGTTGAACTCCCGACAGCCCAAGCGTGTTATCGATCTGTTCTGGCAGCCCGTAATTGAGAGTGCCCTTGGAGAGTCGATGGACTTCGTCGGAATTTCAGCAGTACGAAAAGTCGTTGTAGATGGGTTTCTCGCCCACCCACAGGCAGCGGATCTTTTGGTGCCGACAGAGCCACTCGGAGAACTGTTTGGCACGAAGCTTGTATCCTGGCTCAGGAACCAGGGAGTCGTTGTTCATACGGGTCGGACCGTAACAGGTATTCAGTACGACGACTCACCTGAGGTGACAGGAGTTTGTTGCGGTGAGGAGGTTATATCAGCAGACGCTGTCGTTCTCGCTGTCCCGTGGCGAGCAGCGGCACGATTGGTGCCTGATGTTTTACCCCCTGTCGATGAATCTTTTATTGGATCACCGATTACGGCTGTCCATCTGTGGTTCGACCGGCAGATTTTTGATCTGCCTCACGCTGTACTTGTGGGACGAGTTTCACAGTGGATATTTCAAGGCGATGATGAAAATGTTACTGATGATAAAGAATCTCACAGTGGGGTGAAGGGAGAGAAGGCTCACCACTGCCAAGTTGTGATCAGCGCCTCACGCGGACTGTGTGATGGGAACAGAGAGCACTTACTTGAGACAGTCGTGGCTGAGTTACGAGAGATTTTTCCGGAGGCAGAGTCTGCTCGCCTGATTCGTTCTCGTGTTGTGACTGACCCCACCGCAGTGCTTTCGGTGCGACCGGGCATCGATACGGTGCGGCCATTAGCAACAACGCCGGTGAAAAACCTTTTTCTAGCTGGAGATTGGACGCAGACCGGTTGGCCTTCGACAATGGAAGGTGCCGTGCGCAGCGGCAGACGGGCCGCGTTGATGCTCGCGAAATCGGAGGGAAAAACGACGCCTTCTGCTATCGAGGAACTTCATAAAAATCTTTTGATACGTCTGCTGGTTGGCAGTTGAAGAGGCTGGTAAAGTTTGACGTCTACGTTCTTGCAATACAGTTAGAGAAACAGCCAAAAAAGAAAGTGTGCTGCAGTTTAAATGACCTGTTTCAAACCATCTGTTTGTATCGATTCTGTTTTCGAGGGACAGTCGTTTCAGGATGCATGTCGGGCCGTGCGGGCAGCAGATATACCAGCCATTGAGTTTTGGGGTTGGTGGGATAAGGACCTTGTTGCATTACAGGAAGCACAGCAAGACAATGAGTTAGCCATCTCAGCGTGCTGCACCAAGTTCATCAGCCTTGTGAATCCAGCTGATCGTTCAGCCTATGTCGATGGAGTGGCCGCTTCGATTGAAGCCGCTCATAAGCTTGGAACAGACATTCTCATTTCCCAGGTGGGGGATTCTCGAGAAGGTGTCCCGCGGGCAGCACAGCATGAGTCATTGGTCGAAGGATTACGAGAAGTTGCTCCTCTCCTCGAGCAGGCAGAAATTACACTGGTGATTGAGCCACTGAATGAACGTGTGGACCATCCAGGCTACTATCTCGTTCGTAGTGACGAAGCATTTCAGATTGTTGATGAAGTGAATAGCGATTTCATTAAAGTTGTTTTTGATATCTATCATCAGCAAGTCAGCGAAGGTGATTTAATCGAGAACCTTCGGAAGAACATTAAAAAAATTGGGCATTTTCACGCCGCCGGAAATCCCGGACGTCATGAACTTCAAAAGGGTGAAATAGCGTACCCCTATCTGTTTGAACAAATTCGAGCGACTGGTTTCGCTGGTTATGTCGGGCTTGAGTATTGGCCTGTCGAAAAAGATACTATGCCGGCCCTACGCGAAGTTGCGGGGTGGCTCATTTAATAATGCTGAGTCTCTTGTGGCAGGGCACTGCAGTTTTTTCTTTGTTCAAACCTATTCTCAGGTGCGAGGAAAGTCTGTCTGGTTATCCCATGCACACGGTCAGAAAGCTTTCGTTACACCAAAGTGAAGGGGCCCAAAGAACTCGAATGCAAGCTAAATACTTGATTTCTTCCAAATAATTGGCGTTTCTCTTACCGGATTCTCTGATGCTGCATGCCGCTGTAAAATGGGATAAATATTGCATGGATTTGTAAAATACGGTAAGATTAAGTTGGGGACAGAAAATAGTAGTTTCTTTATGACTTTCGGTCCCTCAGAATTTTCTATTCCGATATTTTTTTCGCGAATCTATGGAGTTTTCTCATGTATTCACACTACAAAAATGGTACGCGTGGTTTTACGCTTATCGAATTACTTGTTGTCATCGCCATCATTGGTGTTCTTGTTGGTTTGTTACTGCCAGCTGTGCAGCAGGCACGTGAAGCAGCTCGTCGGAGTATGTGTTCCAACCAGGTGAAGCAACTTGCGTTGGCATGTTACACCTACGCCGACTCGCAGCAAGCCTTCCCCGCCGGTCAAGGCGGAACGTATACAAAGTGGGTTGGGCCTGGGATTAGTCAGGGTGGGCGACTTTCGTGGATCGCGTCTGTCATGCCATTTATGGAACAGCAGATGATTGCCGATACAATCGCCTCTTTTCCGAACAAACCCGTTTGGCACGGTGCTTTGAGATACGGGCGCGCGGGTATTGGCGATCCAACATTTCTTCGCTGTCCTTCAGACACCCAGCCAACCGTAAGTGCGGGCCAATACGCCCCAACCAACTATCTAGGATGCTATGGCGACAGTACAGTGAATTTACGGCAGCGGTATTTTATGAACCAGCCAGCTGGACAGAAATGGAAACAAAAATATCGCGGTGCTTTCGGGAACGCGACATATCCTCTTCAAAGCGAGACAACAGCTAAAGCCAATGCCGTAAAGTGGGGCGCGGAATTCCGAGAGTTCACAGATGGTCTTTCAAATACAGCTCTCATCAGTGAGGGTTGTGTTGGTAATGGCCGCCAGAATATTTCAGCAACGAACGAAGACTATCGCACGGCTGAGGCAATCGGTGTCGCGGGCGTTCAAAATAACCCGAGTAGGTGCTTGGCGGTACGTGATGGACAGAAGTTCGTAGCTGGCACGTCGCTTCACTCGATCAAGGGTGGAAACTTTGTTGATGGCTATATTTCAAGGACAGGATTTAACACGGTGCTGCCACCAAACTCGCCATCATGTGGTGTCGTGCAAAACCCCGTAAATTGGAATCACGGTGTTATGTCTGCATCTTCTTACCATCCGGGTGGAGTTGTGCTTGCAATGGCTGATGGAAGTACGAGATATGTAACTGATAGTATCGATACTGGTAATCTGACTAAAAAAGTTGGAAGTGCAGCAAATATCCAGTCGCATTATGGCGTCTGGGGTGCTATGGGATCGAAGGCGGGTGGTGAAACTATTCGCGAGTAAGTGTACGAGACGGGCTTGTCGCAGGTTCTGGCCTGCGGCAAGCTTTTTTGGATGAATCATCTTCTGTTAGTGAACGAAAACAATGAATAAAGAAAATCTACTAAGCTTCCTGATTATATGTCTGGCCAGTATTTCAGTTACCGGGTTTATGGGTTGTGGTGGCCCGAAGTGGCCGCCAACATATAAAAGTTCGGGTACCGTTACGCTTGACGGAACTCCGATTGAGCGAGCAACCATTTCTTTTTATCCACTCGATGGACAGAAGCCAGCGAATGCGACAACGGACGCGAGCGGAGCCTTTGAAGTAACTTCTTTTAATGCTGGTGATGGCGCTATGCTCGGCTCATTCGGTGTCGCAATTGAGAAATTTCCTGCTGTTGAAATTGAGACGACCCCAGGTGGAACTCCATATGATGAATCAATGAACACAGACGAGGGCCCGTCAGCCGATTCTGAAAAAGATCCTGTCAATGAGTTGCCAGAGAAATACAGTGATCATGAGAAGTCCGGCTTGTCTGCAACGGTCACTGCTGATGGCGAAAATGTTTTCACTTTCGAGCTGAAATCAAAGTAGTCGTTGCGGATTTTGCCCAGTATCGCTGGATGGGTTTAATTTGTCTCAGTTGCTGCGAAATACTATTTTTTCTCTGAGCTCGTTATGCTTAGCCTGTTTCATTCACTATGAAAAGAATCGCTGTACTTGTTATTGTGTGGTGCTCAGCGGTTTCCTTTGGTGCTGAACCACAACGGGATATTGCGTACGACACAAAGCACGAACGAGATGTGCTTGACCTCTGGCCTGCTCTGGATGAAGAAGGTCCGGCTCCCGTGTTTGTCTGGTTTCACGGTGGAGGTTTTCAGACGGGCGATAAAAGTGAGTTTCGCAAAAAGAATTCGGCAATGTTTGAGGCATATCAGGACGCTGGTTTCGCCGTCGCTAGTTGTAACTATCCTCTTCTAAGCGAAGACATTGATCACCTTGAGATTGCAAGACATTGTGCACGAGCCATTCAGTTTCTACGGAGCCAATCGAAAGACTGGAAGATTGATTCAGACCGTATTGTGTGTGGTGGAGCATCTGCCGGCGCGATTATCAGCGAATACTTGGCGTACCAAGATGATTATGCAGTCCTTGAGAGTGACGATGAAGTTGCTCAGATGAGCTCACGTCCGGATGTGGTGGTAAGTCTCTGGCAGCCATGGCGAACGAAAGAAATCATTATTCCTCTCATGGATGCTGGGGAGGCCCCTGTTTTCTTATATTCAAACGCACCGCCTAAGGACAAAATTCATCCGCCTTGGGCAGCCGATATTGTTTACAAGAGGGCTCAGGAGCTTGGTGTTCCTACGTCGGTGTATGGTGGTGATCGCAATCAGTTGCCACAAGTTGACGCTGGTACGACATGGCTCGATCTATCAGTTGAATTTTGCCAGAAGCATCTTAACGGGTCCAGTCCAGGTGACCCTCAGTGAATTGTGTGTGCTATCTGCTCAAGTCGATCTGCAAGCGTTCGAGAGCAGGACATGCCCTGCTCCCATAATCTCCAGAGATCAGTGGCGGCAGCTGGACGCCGAGTAATTGCTGCAATGGCTGCACCAACTCGATGCATTGGTGACTGTGGTTGGCTGAGTCGGCTCACTTCTGGAGGAAGGGTCTCTTCAGAGGTGTCAGAGATTGCCCGGACTGCCAGGAATTGAACATCGGCGTTCTGTGCGACGAGCGCGACAGCGGCCGATTCCATGTCAACAAGATCGGCGTGGGTTTCTTGGCGAAGCCGAGCCTTTTTTTCTTTGGAAGTGATGACTGAATCAACAGTGATAAGTGTGGTCTTTGAATCCACGATCTTCCCAACAGGCCCCAGAGTCTGATCACTGTGGCCTAATGGATAGATACATTGCTGGTTGGCATCGAGAATTCTTTCTGGAACAAGAACGGTACCATGTTCAAGGTGTGGGGCGAGGGCACCAGCGAATCCGGTGGATACCAATGTATGGGGTTGATGGCCATCAATAATGAGCTGTGCGGCATTTCGGGCCGCCTCCCGACCTACTCCAGAAATTGTCCAGACGACTGGGTGATTGGACACATGGCCTTCGTAAATGACAGACCTTTGCCCTTGGTACCTCGTGGCGTTGCCAAGGCGTCGTTCAAACGTGTGGGCCTCAATGGGAAGGGCAAAGATGATTCCCAGGGGGCGTTGTTTAGGGTTCTTTGCGTTGGTTGTCATGGAAGCCATTCGTTATTCAGGAGATGACGGCCGTAGCGAGGGTGCCATTACTTCTGTCTGTGATAGAACGTCCACTCGTGCTGTTGCACGCTATTCGATGTTGTGCTTCAGTGACAGAAGAATCCCGCCTGTTAAGTAAGGCATAAGTAAAATGTGAGACTGCTATTCCCACTCAATGGTTGCTGGTGGCTTCGAGGAAATATCATATACCACTCGATTGACTCCCCGTACCTCGTTGATAATTCTGGTCGACATTCGGCCAAGAACTTCGTAGGGAATATGGCTCCAGTCAGCAGTCATGAAGTCTTCAGTTTCTACAGCACGAATTGCAAGTGCATTTTCATAGGTGCGGGCGTCACCCATTACTCCGACGCTTTGTACCGGAAGTAGTACAGCAAAGGCCTGAGCGATTTTTCTCATTAACCCAGCGTCTCGTAGTTCTTGGAGGACAATCGCATCTGCTTCCCGAAGTGTCTCAAGTCGTGGCTTTGTTATTTCACCAAGACAGCGAACGGCAAGACCTGGGCCGGGGAACGGATGCCGCCAAACAATATGCTCTGGCAATCCTAGATTGATGCCGAGTTGGCGTACTTCATCCTTAAATAGATCTCGGAGTGGCTCAATCAGTTCAAACTGAAGATCATCTGGTAGGCCACCAACGTTGTGGTGAAGTTTGATCGTCGCTGCAGGACCGTCCGCAGCCGCTCCACTCTCGATAACATCAGGGTAGAGCGTTCCCTGCGCGAGAAAGCGGGCGTCTTCGATTTTTGATGCTTCGTCGGCAAAACAGTCAATAAAGGTTGCACCAATGCGACGCCGCTTTTCTTGTGGTTCGGTAATGCCTGCGAGGTCGTCAAGAAATCTGTCTTCAGCTGAAACAACATGAAGATCTGTCTTGAAGTGATCGGAAAACTCTTCGATAACTGCAGAAGCCTCATTCTTTCGGAGTAGACCATTGTCAACAAGAATGCAGGAAAGCTTGTCGCCGATCGCTTTGCTAATGAGCGCTGCCACAACGGCTGAATCAACTCCACCAGAAAGGCCACAGATGACGCGGTCAGAACCTACCTGGCGTTTGATTGACTCAATGGCAAGTTCTGCAAAATCCTCAAGACGCCATGTTCCGGTGCAACCACATTCGTGCTGAAGGAAGTTGCCGAGAATCTCACTGCCTGCAGGTGTGTGTGTCACTTCAGGATGGAATTGCAAGCCAAAGACTGGAAGGGTTTTATGGCGAACGGCAGCCAGAGGGCATGTGGCTGTCTTTGCCAGTGCAATAAAGTCATCTGAAACCGTTGTTACCTGGTCGCCGTGACTCATCCAGACATCTGTACTCGTGGGGACCCCTGAAAAAAGTGAACTGTCTGAAATAACGTCACAGTTGGAACGACCGTATTCTCTTGATTCAGCACGGCCCACCGTGCCACCAAGTGCTTCGCACGCAGCCTGCATCCCGTAACAAATACCAAGAACCGGAACACCTAAAGAGAATAGTTCGGGGTCACAGCGTGGAGCATTGTCTTCATAAATACTTGCTGGTCCACCAGAGAGAATGATACCTTTCGGTGAGATTTCGGCGAGGCGTTTTGCCGTAATATCATGACGGACGATCTCGCAGTACACGTGTTGTTCACGAACTCGCCGAGCGATGAGCTGGGCATACTGTGATCCAAAATCTAAAACCACCACCCGCTCGGCATTGACAGCCTGAAACGCTTTGTGATCTTTCCCAGTGGTTCCCGGTAGTGAACTAGTCATTGGTGCTTGGTCATTCCCTCGAAGACTTTTTTGAAAGCCCGACAGTATACTCCCCCTGCCCCATGAAAACACGCCATTGTGTGAGTTTCCTGGCGTGAACTGCTAAATTAAGGGCAAGAGTCTTCCCTCGAAAGTCACGATGGAATGGCGTTCGGCCTGATTACTGGAGAATCTGCATGTTTGCCCTGCTAACGAATGATGACGGAATCTATGCACCAGGGCTGGCGGCTCTCGAAGGGGCAGTAAAAAATGATTTTGAGACACTCGTCGTAGCACCATCAACGGAGCAAAGTGGTGTTGGTCACGGTATTACGTTCCTTTCGCCACTTACGGCAAAGGAAGTCTTTCGAGGTGAGAAGCAGCGAGGATGGGCGGTTGACGGCAGTCCTGCCGATGCTGTGAAACTCGGTGTTTCAGAAATCTGTCCTCAACGACCAGACCTCATCATCAGTGGCATGAATGCTGGTCTGAATGCTGGTATTAACGTTCTTTATTCGGGGACGGTGGCGGCGGCTATTGAAGGTTCATTTTTCGGAATTACCAGCATTGCGGTGTCGCTGGAATGGGCTGATCAGATGAACTTTGACAAGGCAGCACAGCTTGCAAGTGGACTTGTCAAACAATTACTTTCATTCCATCCACCTGCTGGTAGTCTCTTTAATATCAATATTCCAACGGCGGCCCTCCTTGGAACACCCGAAGTACGAGTTGTTCCTATGAGTATCGCCCGTTACGGAGAAGCATTTGAGCGACGTGTCGATCCACGTGGTCGAAATTATTACTGGGCCAGTAATGATCCACCACCACCACCATCAGCCCAAGACAGTGATGTGACAGCACTTGCTGAGGGCGTGATTACGATTACTCCACTGGAGTATGATCTCACAAATAAGACACGGCTTGATGAACTCAGAAAAATCGACTTTCTGCCGTTTCGCTAGCCTAAAAGAACAAGGCAAAATCGGTGTAACTGGTGGTTCGATACGGCTAAAGGAAGTTTCTGATTCACAAAGGCGATAAGGAGTCCTCTGTTATGGTAAATCCTATGCTGTATTGAGGTTGCTCAAAAGGACCTTGCATACCTAGCTAGAATGAGCGCATGGGTGACGCGTAATTTGCCGCATCTGATGCCGCAGCTGTCTTTTCTTCAAATGGCCCTACTTTATATGCTTTCATTACTTCGATTGTGATGACAGTCAGTACGAACGTAATAAAGAGACTAATGCCAATCCAGAACCAGGCTCGCAGGGAGAGTCGCAGGAAAGTCGTACTCCACCATTCGTCGACAGAAATATCATCAGCTTGTACCTGTTGAGAAGAACCTCCAGAGCCCGAGCTTACGCCACCTGTCATGGCAAGGAAATCATCGTCATCATCGTTTCCGGATTGATCGCCAGATGATGTTGCCGGTGAATGACTCCCTGCCCCATCGAAGAGAAAGTCGTCTTCTTCATCTTCACCCTCTTCGTCTACACCTGCACTGTCAAGAAAGTCATCTTCCTCATCCGGATCTTCAAAATCATCGGATGATTCGGGGATCTGCTTGCCCGGTGAGCGGCGAAGGTTTCCAGAGCTACCAGCGGTTGACGGTTGTTTTTGCTTTGAAGGCTGTCGCCGCAGTCCAGCGATACTTGAGGAATGGGATGTGGAAAGTGATCCACTACTGCCTTCAGGGCTTTCGGTGGTGTTGCGACGTAATCCGGCTGGTTGGGGTCGATCTTTCTGGTGTTGATTCAGCCATGCGTCGAGTTGCTCGGAGACTTCTCCGGCAGTTTGTGGGCGAGCGTCAGGATGTTTTTCCATCATCCTGAAATACAGATCAATGAGTGCCGAATCGAGATCTGCTGGCGGCTTTTCAAGCTCATCAAGAGGGTTCGGTGCCGGTTCGTTCCAATGTGCCTTGATTCGTTCAATGACACTTCCGCGAGCGAACGGTGCTCTGCCAACAATGAGGTAGTAGAGGGTGCAACCGAGCGCATAAATATCTGAACGCGGGTCAGCGGAGTGACTGTTTTTTGATTGCTCAGGGGCGAGGTAGTCGGCTGTGCCTAAAACCTTCTCATCGTGAGCCTTTGTGAGGCCGCCCTCTTCGTCATCATCTCCATCGAGTGCAAGACCAAGATCAAGAAGTTTGATCGTGCCCTTGATATCTAATATCAAATTAGCAGGCTTTACGTCACGGTGAACAATGCCCTGTTCGTGGGCGTATTGAAGGCCACATGCTGCCTGACGAATAAATTCAACCGCATCTCGAACTGGGAGAGGCCCAGTTCGCTTGACCTTTTGGTGAAGGTCTTCGCCTTCAATATAATCCAAGACAATAAACCATTGCTTGCCATCAAGGCCAAGGTTTGTAGCACCGGCAATATTATCGTGACGAAGTTTGAAGGAGGCTTTTGCCTCTCGCTTGAATCGCTCGAGGTATGACTTCTCCTTAACCCTGCTTACCGGAAGGACTTTTATGGCCACTGGGAGATGCATGTTTGTGTGTTCGGCTAGGTACACACTACTCATGCCGCCTTTGCCTAGTTCATTGAGTAATTTGTAACTCTCAAGAAAAAAGCCCCGGTGTTTTCCTTTGAGGAGTTGTTTCAGGTGCCAGGTCGTAATAAGGTTGGCGTCTAGAAATGCGTTTGTAACCTCGTCACTTATAGGAGCTTCGAGATCATCGAAGGAAGCAACGACGTCATCAATTTTTGACGCTTCTGCGAGACCACTTTTTCGCAAAAGGCTGACAAAGGTGTTGATAGTAGAGACCGATCGGCTCATTGGTTTCCGTATAATGATTGATGGACGCTTTCAGTAATACCGATTGAAATCTATCATAACATCCCTCGGAAAACGCAGTGGGAGATCGCTGAAGCGGTAATTTTAGGGGAGTGTCTCGGTATGTTGGCTGTCACGATGAATAACGTCGCACTGTTTAGCCGAAAAGGCTGCCACCTTTGCGAGCGGGCAGAAGATCTGGTCACTGTGTATTTTCCGGGGTGCCCGGTTTTGGATGTCGATGCGGATGAACTCCACAGGCATCTATATGGAATGCGTGTTCCCGTCCTTGTTGTAGGTGGTGAGGTTGTCTTCGAAGGACAATTCGAGGAAACGGATGTGGCTAGACTGGCGTCGGCTAAATCCCGAGACGAATACCACGGTGATTCAGATCATGAATGAGTTGGTGAGCAGAGGTGAACTGTTCTGCATCCCATCCGACGTCTCGAGCAGCATCAACATTCGCAATAAGGTCATCGCAGAAAAATATTCGATCCGCCGGTGTGTTTGCTGCCTGCTGAGCATGCATATAAATTTCTCGTTCGGGTTTCGCGACAGAGACTTCGTGGCTGACTACAAGGATAGAAAAAGCGTGAGGCAGGAGTGCGTAATCGCAAGTGCATAAATGTTCCCAATGTGGCTGACAGCTATTCGATAAAAGACCGAGTCGAACTTCGCTTCGCTGCAGTGCTGTAACGACCGGTAGCATCGCAAAGTTAAGCGTAAAAATATCACCTGCTGCATTGCTGAACGCCTCCAACGACACAGTGGAGGAAAACCGAGTGCAAAAGGTGTTATGCACTTCCTGCCAGGAAAGCGTACCGTTTTCAAGGCGTGACTGAATGTCTTCGGTGGTGTAAAACTCTTTGATCGAAGAGAAAGAGATTCCCGTTCTCTCGGCAATCTGGTGAAATCCCTGATCGTAGTCGAAGGACACCAAAACATTGCCAGCATCAAAAAAGATGAACTGTGGTGGGGGCTGCATTGGGGAGGCTTTTCTCCTTCGCTGAGAGAATCTATTCTGCGCACATCTGTACTTCTGGAGACCATAGATGACCACGCTTAATCGTTATAGTGCAAGGATTACTCAGCCCCGCGCTCAGGGCGCCTCACAGGCTATGTTGTTAGGCACGGGCCTGACTCCTGAAGACTTAAACAAGCCGCAGGTAGGCATAGCGAGCATGTGGTACGAAGGAAATACCTGCAATATGCACCTTGATGCACTCGCAGCAGCGGTGCGAGACGGTGTTGTTGAGAATGGCCTGGTTGGAATGCGGTTCAACACCATTGGTGTGAGTGACGGAATTTCTATGGGAACTGACGGAATGAGTTTCTCATTACCGTCTCGAGACATCATTGCTGACTCAATCGAAACTGTTATGCAGGCCCAGTGGTATGACGGACTGGTGGCAATTCCAGGATGTGACAAGAACATGCCCGGCTGCTTGATTGCTATGGGCCGACTCAACCGCCCTGCCCTAATGGTCTATGGCGGTACGATTAAACCAGGGCATCTCGACGATGGGACGTCGCTCGATATTGTTTCGGCATTTCAGTGTTACGGAGAGTATGTCGCTGGCCGTATTGATGACAACAGACGTTCGGATATCGTACAACGTGCATGCCCGGGTGCGGGCGCGTGTGGTGGGATGTATACCGCAAATACGATGGCCACAGCCATTGAAGCGATGGGAATGGCGCTCCCCAATACGGCATCCATACCGGCCGAAGACAGCGCAAAACTAGCTGAGTGCCGCCGCGCTGGGGCAGCACTCCTTCATTTATTGGAACGGGATATAAAGCCTCGGGATATCATGACCCGGAAAGCATTTGAGAATGCCATGGTCGTTATTATGGCTCTCGGGGGTTCGACGAATGCTGTTCTTCATTTGATTGCAATGGCTCGAAGTGTTGGAGTGCCACTCGATCCCTCTGACTTCCAGTCTGTGTCGAGCCGGATTCCCTACCTCGCTGACCTGAAGCCAAGTGGAAAGTTCGTCCAAGAGGATCTGCACTCGATTGGTGGCACGAGTGGACTGATGAAATATCTGCTTGACAAGGGTCTTCTTGAAGGAGATTGCCTTACGGTAACAGGAAAAACCCTTGCAGAAAATCTCGCCGGTAGCAAAGGTCTGGCCGAGGGCCAAAAAATAATTCAACCAGTTGAAAATCCAATCAAGCCAACTGGCCACATAACGATTCTTACTGGCAACCTTGCCCCTGGTACTGCTGTTGCAAAAATCACTGGGAAAGAAGGTTCGCGTTTCTCAGGCCCAGCAAGAGTCTTCGACAGTGAGGAAGAAATGCTAGCGGCTTTGGAAAGCGGTGGTATTCATCGTGGCGACGTCGTCATCATTCGCTACGAAGGTCCAAAAGGAGGCCCTGGAATGCCAGAGATGTTAACGCCGACATCAGCGTTAATGGGAGCTGGCCTAGGTGCGGATGTAGCCCTCATCACCGATGGCAGATTTTCAGGTGGATCCCACGGGTTTATTGTTGGTCATGTTGTACCTGAAGCATTTGACGGCGGGCCGATTGCACTTGTTCAGGACGGTGATGGTATCACCATGGATGCCGAGAAGGCTACCATTGACGTCGATGTGAGTGATGCCGAACTTGCCGAGCGAAAGAGTTGCTGGGAACAGCCATCACCAAAATGTGATCGTGGAATCCTGGCAAAATATATTCGGTGTGTCGCGCCCGCCTCTCAGGGATGTGTTACCGACGAGTAGTTGTTGTCAATTCGCAGGTAGTATTGGCGTTGCCGAATATTGTGGTACCGATGCGACGCCAAGTCGCTTGAGGATTTTATCAAGCATCCGTCGTTCGAGCAGCCCGTCCCGACCAACCGGAATCCAGCCGTCGGTTCGTGTAGGTGTCGCAACAGGCCTAGGTTGATCTCCGACACGCTGGCCGAGTACGGGAAGAGGTGTGCCATATCGGTAGAGCGAATCATCGTTACGAAATGTCGCACCACCAGCAGTGGCATGCATCGGCCTGAGTAGATTCTCTAGTTCCTTCTGTACGGACACTTCAACCCTCCAGCCACCGGGGTCAGGGATTAAACGGATTGAAGCAATTCGACGAATCGATTGTAAAGTACTTTCGAGTCGCTCATGAAAGCCAACCGAATCACCACGCCAGGGCTCAAGAAGGGTGGCTCCGGTTTGAGGAAAAGTCGTTATTCGACCTTCCGTTGGAATTCCTTGGGCAAATACAACACGTTGTTCACTCTGTATTTTGAAGAAGTCATCAGCAACATTCACGAGTTGGCACCAGACGACCTCGGCGTCAAGTGGAGGAATCAGCACAGAATTTCCCGGCATAGCAATGGGGCTGCGGTACACAGGACCGGAAGACTCAATGACCGTGCCGGCAGGAAGTGGGCTTGCCGGATCGTAGGGCACTTGTGATGGGTTAAATTGCACCGGTGGAGGTAAAACCTGCTGTGCAACTACCGATGAATTCCAGCCACATGTCAGCGGAATAAGTAACGTGATAGCAAGGCGGAGTCGTGCAGACATGGAGCACCTAAGGAGCAACCCGAACGTTGTCATAAAGCTGGGTAAGACTCGTTGAATGGGGCTCCTGACTCAAGGCCAATTTTTAGGCGGAATCCCCGCTTTGTTTCCCGATAAGTCACGGCTTTTGGAGTAGCTCTGAGTGAACATGGCTGACCGGGAGGATGGCTATACGGTTTGGGAGAGAGGGGGCTAACAGCCCTTAGAGGTCGGCATGGAGGTGGCAGACGAGGTCCTCAAATTGGGTCATGTAGTGATTTGTTGAGGTATGCATGTGGTCACCCTGTGAGATGACTCGTAAGTTTTTCTTCTGCCGAACGCCTTGTTCACGAAGTATTGTTTCAAACGTGTGCATAGCCGGTCCGTAGGCAATGAGTAGCTTATGCTCGTCAAGTTGCACTTCAAAAGGTTCCTCAGAATGCAGGACAGCGATACTTGTACAGCCATCGTTGAGCAGTAGATCTTCAAAATTCCAGAGTTGGCTTTCAAGAAGGATCCGTTCGATACCCTCGCGCCGGTATTCTTTCGGGTTGCTCTTATGTTCGTGAGATGATTCAAGCACAACATCACAGGTATCGCCAAGGGATTCAGTGAGTTGAAGGAACGTGTCAAAGAGCCGTTCACTTGATACTGCGGCAACGATCGCTGGTAAATCTTCTCCTGTTACCGGGTCCTTATACGAGTCATGACGGTATCCCGCCTCGGGTATTATACCGAGTTGCCATGCGGGTCGTATCGCTTCAGTGAGCGTAAAGTGCCCATACCGTCGTCTGGCAAGGTGTGCTTCGAAAGTTGTTCTATCAGGTCTCGCAATGGGGTTTGCGATGTCATCTGTCGCTGTATTATTTTCGGAAACGTGTTGTTCGTATTGCATGGTGGAAAAGGACGAAGGTTGTCTTTCGTGCGGTTGAAACGGAGAGGATTACGTGAGATCCGCGTGCCGTGTATGATGGGAAGAGAAAGGAAACAAAGGTCACTTAAACGTAGGTCATGGTTTTCGCCGGCGTCGGTTCTCGGTGCATCAGTGCCCCTTGAATAGCGTCCTGATGCTTGGCCGTTGCCTTTTTTCCGGTTTTACCCGCATAATCCGAACTTCCCAAAGCGGGTGAGTGGGCAGGACATGCAGAACCTGACGGAAGTGACTCAACTGGTTCAGCGTCTTAAGCGGTCGTACTCCGCGGCGTTTAGGCAGTGGTGTTTCCACAGAGAGAGATTTCAAATTCATCGGAGGCAGGAGATCGCAATGGAAGGGAAAATCGTCCAAGCTGGGATTACTTTTGATGACGTGCTGCTGATTCCGAGGTTTTCAACAGTTGTTCCGTCGGAGGTCGATGTCAGTACCCGGTTGACTCGATCCATTCGGCTGAACCTCCCTCTTGTGAGTTCGCCAATGGACACTGTGACTGAAAGTGCGATGGCTATCTCATTGGCTCAGGAAGGTGGACTGGGAGTCATTCACAAGAATCTTTCGATCGAAGGCCAGGCAGATGAAGTCGATAAGGTCAAAAGAACGGCAAATGGAATCATTGCTGACCCTGTAACACTGCCGCCAACAGCTACGGTAGCGCGTGCACGAGAAGTCATGGGTCAATCAAATATCTCTGGGGTGCCAATTACAACTGAGGGCCAAAAGCTCGTTGGAATAATTACAAAACGGGATTTGCGATTTCTCGAACGTGGGGACACCCCGATTGCTGAAATCATGACGCAAACTGGGCTAGTCACGGCGACTGGCACGGTAACGCTTGATGAGGCAGAAAAAGTCCTCATGGCAAATAAGGTTGAAAAATTACTTCTGGTGGACAAAACGGGTGTGCTCACCGGACTCATTACGATCAAAGATATCGACATGCTCAAGCGATTCCCGAATGCGTGTAAAGACAATCAGGGACGCTTACGGGTTGGAGCGGCCGTTGGTGTATTTGATTTTGAGAGAGCTGAAAGCCTTATTTCCAAGGGCGTTGATGTGCTTGTCGTGGACTCGGCGCACGGTCACTCGAGCAATGTGATGGAGACAGTCCAGGAGATCAAGAAGCGTTGGGAGATTCAGGTGATTGCGGGAAATGTGGCAACCCGGGAGGGCTGTCGTGATCTTTTGAAATCTGGCGCAGATGGGATCAAAGTTGGGATCGGTCCTGGGTCGATCTGTACTACACGGGTGATTTCCGGTGTTGGTGTTCCACAGATCTCTGCGGTCTGGGAAGCAGCACAGGAAGTTGCCGGTACGGATGTTCCGATCATCGCTGATGGAGGTATTCGCTACTCGGGAGATATTACGAAAGCGATCGCGGCTGGAGCCAACTGTGTGATGGTTGGTGGTTTGCTAGCGGGTGTCGCGGAGAGCCCAGGTGAGACCGTACTTTTTCACGGCCGAACCTTTAAGGCGTACCGCGGGATGGGATCGTTGGGAGCAATGGTGCAGGGTTCGAGTGAGCGGTATCGGCAGCAGCAGGATGGTCGGAATTCGGACAAACTCGTTCCAGAGGGCGTGGAAGGCCGGGTGCCTTTCAAAGGGTCTCTGAGCATGTTTGTTTATCAGCTTGTCGGTGGCCTGCGTGCCGGGATGGGCTATTGTGGAACGCAAACAATTGAAGACCTTCGGCAAGACGCCCGTTTTATTCAGGTGTCTGCCGCAACTGTTCGAGAAAGTCATCCTCATGACATCGCTATTACGCATGAATCGCCTAACTACACGATGGATTCTGACGACTAAGGAAAAAAAGAAGCCGGCGTTCTGGTCGGCTTGGCCAGTAATGGCATTTGTGGCAAGTGTTTTGGTTTGTAGTGTGGCAGTGGCCGATGGGTGGCAGGAGTTTTCACCGGGCGCAAAGTTTGCCGTTCAAAATGCTGTTATGACGACAAGCAAGAGATCGTACGAAACGACCGCTTCTACGATGGAAGGTGAGTCTGATAGTCACTCTCCTCTTCTCGAAAGAGATATTCGACTCACGTCTTCTGAGGTTCCCAGTAGTTGCCTGGATACGGCGGACGATTGTCAGGAAGAACTGGATAAGCTGAGAGCTGATACGCTTGCTTCAATTAATTTAGACATTCATGTCACTGGGGTGGCTGGAAATGATTTTCCATGTGAGTGCCGCCTCGAAGGTGAAGGTTGGGAGCCTCGGCAATTTGCAAACACAACGATGACATGGAGAGCTGCTGGGTACTGTCACAAGCCGCTCTATTTTGAACAGTGGAACTTTGAACGGTATGGGCATTCCGTCCATCCGGTGGCAGACCCTTTCTTGTCGGCAGGTCATTTCTTTACGACAGCGGCGTTTCTTCCATATAAGATGGGCGTCGAATTGCCTTGGGAGTGCATATATCCTCTTGGCTATTACAGGCCAGGTGATTGTGCGCCATGGACCGTTCCTGCACCGGCAATGAGTCTCCGAGGTGCGGCCTTAGAAGCTGCTGCACTCACTGGTGCATACTTTATCCTTCCGTTCCCAGGCCCAGGGTTCTAGCTATGGCAGTTTGCTTAGGTTTTTTTCACGGTTGCTAAATATGCATAGCGTCTATGGATTGACTTAAATGTAACCGTGCAGCCTTTTTGTTCTGACATTGCGGAAATGGCTTTGTGGAGTTCGGGCCGATAGTGGACATGAAAACATGCAAGCCATTTTTTGAGCCCTCGTGCAAAGATGGAGGGCAGATCTGCCTGGTCCCAGAAATCAACAATGAGCATTTCTCCACCTGGTTTGAGATTCGCGAAAGCTGCATCAAGAGCACCTGGCCAGGTTGGTACCATCGACAGGCAGTAGGAGAAGAAGATTGTGTCAAACGGCTCATCACGACCGAACATTTTTACGCCATCAAGTTCTTCTGCCAGGCCTTGTCGCAGCATGATCGGAGGATTGTCGCCCCTGGGTAGGCCAGCAGAAGAGATGCTTTTTGAAGCAGTCTCAAGCATTTCGTGGGATGCATCCAGGCCGTAGAGTGAACCCGTCGTTGTGCGTTTCCCGAGTTTGATCAAATTGCGAGCTGTTCCGCACCCTACTTCAAGGGTCGCTGTATCGGGCCCTGTCACTAGTTCTTCAAGCAATTGGTCTCGGCCAAGAAGGTAGTAGCGTCGGGTGAGGTCATAGATGTGCCGCGTGAAACGATACATATTGTCCATCGCTACGGCTTGATCGTGCCCAGTAGACAATTTGTTATTCGATGAGGAAACCGGCGGTTGGGGTGATGGAACAGATTCTGAAGTATCGGTCATTGATTTTCCGAGGCAGCAACCTTGTTATAGATATGGAACATTCCGTATATCGCTGACCGATCCTGTTCATGAAGCCGGCGGGATTCTTCTGGGTTGTAATGAAAGTGAGCAGCCGTTTCTGGTGAAAATGCCTCGTCGACGGGAGATTTCTCTCCTGCGGTTCTGAAAATGACGCGAGTGTCCTCTGCGCCAACCTTCGCAATCTGACTCCACAATTCATTGATAACATGTGGAGGCATCCAGTCTTGGCTGTCTAAAAGAATGAATCCGTTGAGTGAACCCGGTTCAGCAGTACCGAGGTAGTCGCCGAGTGATGCAACATGAGTCTCAACTCGATCGACCATCTCACGCACCGTGTCGTAATTCTCTCTTTTGAGGTACTCCGGCAATGCCTTCCTATTTTCGTGGTCATAGCGGCGTCCGAAACATTGCCAGGTGAAGTAGTTGTCTTCAAGAGGAAAACCACATGCAAGACGACGTATCCGATCTTTGTACGTGTCGAAAAGCTTCTGCCCGCTACCGCCGGATTCTTCGAGCATTGCCGCATGCTGACTTGGCGGGATGCCAAGACTGTAAACAGCTACCGGTTGCCTTCCCATCCATCGTACAAGGCGATTGTTGAAAAGCGGACCAAAATACTCATCGAAAATCTGTTCCTGCTCAGCGATACTGCGAGCTTCCAAAAGTTTGGCAGGGTCTCTTCCCATCCGACGTGCGAGACCGTGTATGACGCGCAAGAACTGGCCAAGTTTTGCTTGGTTGTAAAGGCCGCGTTTAAAGTAACTGATTCGCTTCGGTCCGATTGTTTTTCCTGGCCAATCGCTCGACTCCCAAAATGACCGAGTGGCAGGATCAATATTGTCCCGAATGTACTTTCGGTAGGCAGCAATGTTGTCTTTATGCTGTCCGTAGCCAAAAAAATTATAAAACGTGTCGTAATCAGGGAGATGTTTTACTGCTGCGAGTTTCAGTCGCGTAAGACACATGTGATTGGAATTCAGATCGACGGCAACAATTTTCTTCGGCTTGTGCACGAGATAATTCAACACATTGCAACCACCACTCGAAATCGTCAATAGACTTGAATGCGGGCCGATATTCAGCGCCTCGGCGTCAACCCGTGGATCTTCCCATATTTGGTTGTAGACAAATCCACGAAACCAAAGAGTAAATAACCGCTCAAGAAGGCCTCTTTTGCTCGCAAGGCTATGGTGGTGAACGGCCTTCTTTAAATTGGCTCCCGTTTTGGGGCCATCAGTAACGGTCGTCATCAGCGGGTATTTTTCCTGCAAGAAAGAACAACAATGGTATGTCTCAGGCCGTTAACTGAAGCCCTAAAACCAGACTGGTAAGTGTAACGGAGGAACATGGCCCTCGTCGATGGATGGCCGCAAAATGGCAAAACAGTGACAGAAAGCAGAGGTTCCAGGGCCAGGCAGGTGTTCTTAATTGCGCTACGATTTGTCCAAAATACGGCAAAACGAGATCGGGTACTAGCGACGAGCGGTTGTTCCGTTGCCCGCGGAACTCTTTTTGATGGCTTGCTCTTTTTGTTTTCCTTCAGCCATAAGCCGACCATTTAAATCTGCAAGCTCTGTTCGGAGGTCAAAAATTCTGGTTCTTGTATCACGAATAGTTTTTTGCAGGCGGCTGGTTCTCGATTCCAGCCTTTCAAGAGCGGCTTGTGCAAATTGTTGGTCTTCTACCCATGCGTCACGATCCTTTTCCAAATCACTTGCAGTTTGTTTTTTTCGATCACGTTCTCGTTCTGTGGCAGCTTTTGCCAGGCCAATTGAGTCGCTCATAACACCGACTGCAGATAATTCCTCAAGCAGGTCTCGCCTCATTCCCTCAAGGCCACCGGATGTGATAGAGCCATTTTTCGTAGTTTCTACTTCGGTGCCAAGTAACGCCGTGAGGGCATCCACGGAAAGCTTACTACTCGTCGGAAGATCTTCGTACACAGCCACTTTCGGATCTGTTGCCGCACGCGAAGTCAATCCCCAGTCTTTCCATGCTGCGATATCGTGTTCATCAGGAGTTGTTAATGGGGATATAGAGAGGGAGAGAACGTTTTCTCCTTGATCTTTTATGGTTTCAATGCTGAAGATGCCAAGGAACCCATGTTCGTCATCTGTCTGGAGATTGAAGATGGCGAGTTCGGCACCTTCATTGAGTGGTTTTTCTACATCTTTTTCCGACACAGTAAGTCGGAGAGTTCCATTATTTGTAACTCTGTAGAGTCCAGGCTTCGTTTCGTCCAATTCAACTTTCGGTGGAGCGAATGCAGCAGTTTTCCAATTGCGGTTCCGCCAGGTTTCTAGTCTGGTCTGCTTCCGTTGCGTGGTAATGATAGCTGTGTTGAGGCCTCCAAGAGTTTGAGCGACAGCATCATCAATTCCTGACTGATCAATTGCTTCAATATTTAATTCTTTTGCTCGAGGGGGAATCTCGTTTAAGTCATCAACAACCACAACATCGACGTCACTTCGTATAGTCTTAGCGGTGCTGAGTGTGCCACCAAGTTGTAGAATATGACGACGGATTTTAGTTGTTTCATTCGTGTCATCAGTGTCGGCGCGATCAGCGATGAAAAACACTTTGTCAGCAAATTTTCCATAAAGTATGGTGTTGATCTCCGCGCGGGTGGTTCGGATTTTCTCCCGCCAGACACGCTCACGTTCACCAACACGTCCAGCGAGATAGATAAATCCGGCTGTTGCAACGAGAACAAGCCATGCAAAGACCAGCGTTGTCCGATTAATACCTTGCCGGCCGAGCACAAGCGCAGCGGCTCCAGCAAGTAGGAGAACGATAATCAGGCCAATAATTACATAATGCATAAGGGGACTCCGCCCGAGGTGAAGGGAGTATAGCCAGTGCCCTAGGCTCGAGATCGAGAGCAGTTTCTGGAGAAAATTTGCCGTTTTTTGGCAACAGATGTCGGTCTCTATGTCGCCAAACGGCAACACGGGAGTCAATACGGGTGTCCCGACGCACGCATCGGAGAGGCAAAAAATCTTTGTTTTTAGCAAGAAATAGGCACGTTTTCCTGTTTCTTGAGGATCTTCGGAGTTCGCTCGGCATAGCGAATGCACTCGTTTGAGGAATGGTTCGAAGACACGGGCGTTTGTTCGTTGTTTGTTCAGGCCCACCTCCCAGTCCATGAAGAGAGCCCTTATGTCGCCATCTACAGCCATTTCATCAAGCCGAAGGAGTACCCAGACCGGAAGTACCCGCCAGTCCAATCAGGCTATCGATGATCCAATACGCCTCTATCTTCTGCAGATGGGTGGGATTCCTCTCCTCGACCGTGATGGTGAAGTCGAGAGTGCCCGTCAAATTGAGCTGTGGCGTCGCCGTTATCGGAATGAATTGCTTGGGAATGATTTGGTGCTCAGGGCAGCAGTCAGGCTCCTTGAGCGGGTGGAGGCTGGGACCGTTCGGCTTGATCGCACGCTTGAGGTCTCCGTTACAAACACAGATGAAAAGAAACGCCTCTTACAACGCCTCACTCCGAATCTGGAAACCCTGCGCAGAATTATCTCTGAAAACCAGACACTTTTCCGTCAGGCAACGTCGACGACGTATCCTTTGGCTGTTCGCCGAAAGGTCTGGCGACAATTAGTGCGGCAACGTGGTAAAGCAGTTCGTCTTGTCGAAGAAATGCGTCTACGAATTCAGAGACTCGATCCAATGCTCAAACAGCTACGCGATCTTGCAACCCAAGCTTCTGAGAGGAGCCCTCAGGAACGCCGCCGCCTCTACGTTGGCTTGGGCGAGACGCGGCGGACACTTCGTCGGCGTTTGAGACGGTTGAAGTCTTATGAAGAACAGTATGACGCCGCGAAACGGCAGCTTGCCGCAGGCAATCTGCGACTTGTCATCTCGATTGCCAAAAGGTACCGGAACCGTGGGCTCGCATTTCTTGATCTGATTCAGGAGGGGAATGCAGGTTTGATGCGAGCTGTCGATAAATTTGAACATGCCCGTGGTTTCAAGTTCTCAACGTATGCTACCTGGTGGATTCGTCAGGCTATCACCAGGGCTATTGCGGATCAGAGTCGCACGATTCGTATGCCCGTGCACATGGTGGATGCAATGGGGAAGTTAAGAAACCTCTCTCGTGAATTTCTTCAGGAACATGGCCGCGAGCCAAGTGTTGAAGAACTCTCTGAATGCTCTGGAATGCCCCTTGATGACGTGTGTTGTATCGAACGTATGGCTCATCGGCTGGTCTCGCTTGATCAGCCTTTAGGTGAGAGTGAGGAAAACGCCGCTGGTGATTTTGTTCGTGATACTCACGAAGATGATCCACTGCGCGGCATGAATCAGCACGCTTTAGAGGCGTCGTTGGGGAAGGTTCTCAATGCACTTTCCTATCGGGAACGTGAGATTCTCAGGCTGCGCTTTGGTCTTGCAGATGGGTGCTGTTACACGCTTGAGGAAGTTGGCACAATTTTTGGTGTCACACGAGAGCGTGTTCGGCAGATTGAAGCCAAGGCCGTGGAAAAGTTGCGGCAACCCGGCTTCCATGCCGATCTTTCAGGATTTGTTGATGACGGTCTTGTAGAGAAGGTTGGTACCCTCGGTCCGCACCGGGGACGCGGGACGATTGATACACGCTCCAGAACAACTCGACCGCCGGCACATGCTATGCCGACTTTGCCTCATCAAGTGCCTGTTGCAACTTCTCCTTCGACTGGACACCCATGAACTGGTTGACCAGTTGTCCACTCTTAAAAATCATGATCGCGGGAATGCTCGACACGTTGTAGTTCATCGCTAGGCTCCCGTTGTCGTCAACATTGACTTTGCCAACTCGGAATGTACCCGCGTTTTCTGAGGCAAGCTCTTCGATAACTGGTCCAATCATTCGGCAGGGTCCACACCACGGGGCCCAAAAGTCAACCAATACCGGCACGTCTGAATCAAGAACATCCTGCTGAAAATTGGCATCGGTAAACTCCATCGCATTTCCCATTGTTTTCTCCTGTGGGGGAATAGAGAGTGGTTGCTTGTGGTGCGGGCGAAGTAGCAGGTGCTACTCTATCCATTTCCACGTCTTTGACTTGCAATTTTCGTAGTATAGCAGGAATGCGAAATTTGGTCGCTAGGCAGTGTGGGATGACTCTACAGTCCTTGTGGGCAGTATTGGAGCCGGATTCAAACCAGAAGGATACGAACGGCGATGACGAACAAGCAGTCTGGTAGTGGGCCCTATGGTTGGGTCGTGAATCGAGGAACCGATGGTGGGGTCCAATCAGGAGTGGGACCCCTGCCCGGTGGCCATCCTGAAGAGTTTGTATGCATCGATGTCGAGGCTGCGGGGTTCAATTATAAGGATGCTTTGGCATGCGACGCGCACCCGGGTGTCGCACGTACGCTGCCTCTTGTGCCAGGCATAGATGTGGCAGGCAGGCTTCGGTCGTCATTTGAGGATTTCGCTGCTGGAACGCCCGTGGTGGCGACTGGCAATGGGCTGGGTGAATCATTACACGGCGGGTTTGCGACTGAGGTATGGGTTCCATCCGCGGCAATCATCGGAAGGCCAGAAGGTCTCACGGCCACCGCCGCAATGGCCATGGGGACAGCAGGACTTACTGCGATTCTCGCCGTTGAACGGCTTCGAGTAGCCATTGACTGGGACTTTCAGTCGCGAATGCCACAGAATGGGTTATTTCCGTGGCTTGTCACGGGCGCAAGTGGTGGCGTAGGTATGCTGGCGGTGGCAGCGACTGCACTGGCAGGGTTTCAAGTCGTAGCCTGCACCCGCAAACAAGCTCTAGCAGATACATTGATGTCCCTCGGTGCTTCTGCCGTGCAGTCTCCGCAAGAAGCTCTTCCAACTGATAAAAAACCATTATCAGGTGCACGCTATCTTGCCGCTATCGACACAGTAGGAGGCGAATTACTTGCCGATATTCTTCGAGTGGTTGCACCTGGTGGGGCTGTTGGCAGTATCGGAAATGCCGGTGGTTTTAATCTCCCAACGACTGTTTATCCATTTATTCTTCGAGGGATTACACTTGCAGGGATTGATGCAGCCGGTCTTCCGTCTCGTGTGAAACGACGAGAACTCTGGGCAAAATTAGCTGTCTTGTGGCCACTTGTAAGCGGGTCTTTTCCGGTGCGAGAAATTTGCTTGGAAGAAGTAGGTGATTGGGCGGTGGAAATGCGAGCTGGTCGGATTGGTGGGCGGGCTGTTGTGCTCCCAGAGAAGCAGGTCGCGGGCTGAAATGCACGAAATCAATCTCCAACGAGCGTGGGAACGACACGTTTCGCCAGATCAGTGCATCGCTTGGGTGCGATGGTTTCAAAAGCCGTCGATTATTGACTCCGTCGAACAGGTTTTTCTTGTGGCAGACCCATGCCGTCTGCGTACCATGTGGCTCAATGGCAATTCTCTTGTTGGCCCGGAATACGAGGAAGGGAACGTGTGTATTTCCGAACGGCTGTGTCAGCGGAATAGCCTTATTTTCTGTCAGTCGGACAGGCCTGAATGCAGCACGATGGAATGGTTCACTGAAATCACATCGGGCCAGCTCACGTCTGACCGAGTTGTTCTGCCGATAGATTTCGGGAAAGTTGTCTTAAAAATTGGGTAAGAGTTGGTACATTCATTTGCTTCAGCGACGCTGTGTGAGCAGTAGAAAAATGCTGGATGGTTCGGTGTGAGCAATTTGCTCAGTACATATTGAAGAGAAGAGGGAAGTATGTCGGTCATTCGAGTTGGGTCTACGACTGATTACGCTGTGGGCTGGGAGAATATTTTCGGTAACGAACGGAAGGCCGCGAAGAAATCTTCAGGAAATAAAAAGCGAACGGTAAAGAAAACTGCAACGAAGAAAAAGCCAGTTACAAAAAAGAAGAAAGTAGCTAAGAAAAAAGCATCCGTTAAGAAAACCAAAGTGGTAGCAAAACCTAAGACGGGCGTGAAAAAGGCAAAAGCTAGCAAAAAGAAACCTGCAGCCAAGAAAGCAAAAAAGAAAAAGGCAGGTCGCGGCCGCCGGTAGGTTCGATCGTATAGCGGTATGCCCACACTCACATAACACGCCCAGCCTGTTATGTGATGGAGCGTGCCAGTGCTGCCGAACGTTCTGCTGCTGCAGCGACGGCGTCTGCAAGAGCCCCTCGAACGCCTTTTCTTTCGAGCACCGAAAGACCAGCGACTGTTGTTCCGCCCGGACTGCTTACCCGGTCCTTTACAACCGCTGGATGGTCGCCAGTGTTTGCGATCAGAGTGGCTGTGCCAGCAAACGTCTGGACAGCAAGATCCAGAGCGAGCTGTCGTGGAAGGCCGGCCTGCACACCGCCGTCGGCGAGGGCGTCAATCAGAAGAGCAACGTATCCGGGTCCAGAACCCGATACAGCTGTGACAGCATCGAGGAGCGATTCCGGAACGTTATGAACAACCCCAACTGTTGAAAAGAGCCGTTGAATGGTTTCAAAGTCTTTCGGGTCAAGTTCTGGTGGAGAGGAAATTGCCGAGACACCTTGGCCGATCAGGCACGGTGTATTTGGCATGACTCGGACAACATGAGATGTTTCTAATGCGGCAGAAAGCCACGATGTTGGCAGCCCGGCAATAATCGAAATGACAATCGTGCCGTCCTGAAGAGCGGGCTGTATTTCATGGCACACGCTCGCAGCGTGTTGGGGTTTCACCGCAAGGATGACGAATCGAGCGCCACGAGTCGCTTCAGAAGCGGTCTTTGTCAGTCGAACACCGGGAATGGACTTCTGAAGATTCTTTTCAGCAGCGAGACTGGGGTCGTAGGCGATGATAGCGGCGGGATCGCATTCTCCGGAACTACAGAACCCGCGGGCGAGGGCTTGTCCCATCTGCCCTGCTCCGATGAGGGCAATTGAATCTTCAAAGGGTGTCATGGCGATACATCCTCACGTGTGGATCAATCTTTTGTAGTAGTGCGTAAAGCTTCTTCGACACTATCAGTCTTAATTGTACTTACATAGAGCTGACTAGTTGGCTTCTTACCGGCCTCAGCTTCACGACTGGCAGTCCACATGAGAAGCTTCCCGTCCGGTGAAAAGACAGGGAGAACATCCGCTCCCGGGTGGTCGGTTATCCGTAAAGGAGAACTGCATTCTATAGAAAGTTGGTCTGCTTCGTACTGTACGAGCCAAAGATCATAGTTGGGACGCACTGTCGGGTCAGAATGGTCTGCACCCGTCCAGATTAACCAGGGCTTTGTTGGGTGCCAATATGGTGCCCAATGGACGCTTCTGCCTTTTGTGATTGCGACATCGTTTGTGCCATCAGCTCTCATAACATGAATTTGCAAAAGGTCCTTCTCCTGTCTGTCAGTGCGATAGGCAATCCACTGACCATCAGGAGAGAAAAAGGGTCCGCCGTCATAACCAGGTTGGTTAGTTAATTGTCTGACGTGGCTTCCATCCGCATGTGCAACGTAGATGTCAGGGTCGCCATCCCGATCACTTACGAAAAGAAGGCGAGTTCCATCTGGGGAAAATGAACATTCGGCGTCATAGCCTGGTGTGTCGGTAAGTTGTTTGAGCGGAGCTGGTTTGTCCAGATCGGCAACAAATAAATCCATGTGTGGGTCAAAATCCCATTTGTATCGCCGACGTCTGCCCGCGAGTGCGTCCGCCTTGGCCTGAGTAATTGCGTTCTCTTCGGTCTGCTCGACGTCGGGGTCAAGGTGACTTGAAGCAAAGAGGAGCTGTTTTCCATTTGGAGAAAACCAGGCGCATGTTGTCCTTCCCTTTCCAGTACTCACTCGGAAAGGCTGGGTGATTCTTGGTTTTGATGATGCGAACGGCTGGATGTAAATCTGATAAAATGGTTTATCGGCTGGGATGCCTTGGTAGCAGATGTGGCTCATGTCTTGTTTGAAATACCCCTCACCAGCCTTTGTGAGTCCGGCAGTAATTCGAACAGGTTGTGACAGAAATGCGTCCTCGTAGTCTGAAGCAAGGGCAGGAAACGCCCCAAGTAGCAGGATCGCCGACAAATTGATCAGTGGTTGTGATCGCATGGAGAGCATATTCTTGAAAGGCCTCACGGGTATAAGCTCCATTCAATGGTGGTAAGGACGGAGTTCAGGTTGAAGGATTCAGCCTGACTCGTTCACAGTATAGAAACAGTTATCACACTCGACACAGGAGAAGATTCTAGGATACGCATGAAAATTTATACAAAAACAGGAGATGCTGGGCAGACGGGTTTGTTCGGTGGCCCACGGGTGACCAAAGATCACGCACGCATCGAGGCTTTCGGGACGGTTGATGAATTGAATAGTCATCTTGGGATGGCCAGGGCGCAACCCAAAGCTGACCTGTTTGATGAGCTGTTGCGGATAATTCAATGTGATCTATTCGAGCTCGGTGCAGAATTAGCGACCCCAGGCGACCATGATGAAAGAATCAAGGTTCGTCAGGTGCAAGCTCTCGAGAATGCCATTGATCAATATGAAACGGACCTTGAGCCACTCGCCAATTTCATTCTGCCGACAGGAAGCCCTTTGGCTGCTTCTCTGCACGTTGCCCGGACAGTGTGTCGCCGTGCGGAACGACGGGTTGTTACGTTGGCGGGCCGTCTTGAGACGACAGTGCCAGCCAATGCAATTGAGTACTTGAACCGTCTGGGAGATCTTCTGTTTGTGTTAGCGAGAACGGTAAACAAACAGGCACACGTTAAGGACGACCCCTGGCACCCGTCATGAGCAAACCAGTTGCAAGTAGTGCGTCAGGCCGAATAGTAAGGAAGTCCGTCGAAGATGCGTCTTTCTTGCTCAGAGAGGTTGCTGAAGATATCCGTGTGCAGCATGCAGCTGGTGAAGATGGCTTGTCGCTTTGCCGATTACGAACCAAAGCTGTTGATCGGTCTGTACGAGACGTCTGGGAGGCAATTCTGCTGGAACTGCCAGAGAGTGATCGACAGGAGGTGAGCAAGCGAGTGACCGTTGTTGCCCATGGCGGGTACGCACGTGGTGAGATGACACCCGGGTCCGATGTGGACCTCATGTTGTTGCACGATAAAACAGCTGTTCCTGAAGGACCTAAAGTTCCAAGCACATTGTCTCCTGTCTCTGTGAGTTCGCCTGATCCATTCGCAGAGGTCGCGAGTCAGCTTTTACGTGATCTTTTCGACTCAGGACTGGAGGTTGGGCAAAGTGTTCGGACAGTCACTGAGGCAACCCAATTAGCGTCTGCAGACGCAACAATATTTAGTTCTTTGCTGGAACTCCGTGTTCTCGCGGGTGATGCGGCACGATGCCACAAACTCGTCGCACGTTTACGAGTAATGGCTCAGCGGTCGCGCCGAAAAATGGCCCGTATGCTGGTAGCCGCCCGAAGGGATGAGGCGAAGAAATATGGTGAAACGGTCTATCTTCTTCAACCAAATGTGAAACGGTCAGTTGGTGGTATTCGAGATATCCAATTAGCAAGATGGCTCTCGTTTCTTGAGTCTGATCGGCTTCGTCCTCTTGGACCTCTGCCATTACCGGACGGCGAAAGTCTTATCTCCGTAGATAGTCGCCGAGTTATCAAACGCAAGCGTGGGCTCTCAGATGCAGACGCCGACATGCTTGGGCAATGCCTTGTTTTTCTAAGAGACCTCCGAGTTGAGCTTCATGTTCAGGCCGGTCGGGGGAGTGATGAATTGACACGGGAAGAGCAGGTTCGCATTGCTGAAAAGCGAGGGTTTCATGCAGATGCCGGGATGCTGGGCGTTGAGCACTTTATGCAGGTCTATTTCGGTTATACCCGCGAGGTTGCCCAAGTGACACGAGGGTTGACGCAGCAGGCAGAGGGTGGTCGCCGACTACGAAGTTGGATGACAGGGTTATTTGGTAACAGAGTCGATGGGTCTTTTGTCGTTGGTCCGATGGCCGTCGCTATCGTGCCAAATTCTTTGGATGCAGTAGCCTCTGACATGGAGCGAATTGTCCGGTTAGTTGAATTGTCAATGCTTTATGAGGTCCCGATTGAACCAACAAATTGGACGGCTTTGCGTCAGGCAGTGGCTCGATTTCCCCCGCCAGTTACTGAAGAGGCTCGACAACGGTTTATCAGCCTTTTCTCTGTCGTTTCTCCCCTCGGTCCGGCACTTCGCAGGCTTCATGAGTTGCGACTTCTTGAGCAGTTGCTACCAGCTTTTGCGCACGCACGAGGTCTGTTGCAGTTTAATAATTTTCATAAATACACAGTCGATGAGCATTGTCTCCTGGCTGTCGAAAAAGCAAGTGAACTTGATGCGGATACAGGCTGGCTCGGCGATGTGTGGCGGCAGGTGCGGAGAAGGCGACGGCTCTTGCTGCTCGCCCTGTTGATCCATGATCTTGGCAAAGGATGCGAAGGAGATCACAGTGAAGTAGGTGCACAGATTGCACGGGATGTTGCCCCCCTGTTTGGGCTCGACGACGATGAGTCAGAAGTGCTTGAGTTTCTTGTACTGCGGCACCTTCTTATGGCGGAACTCGCGTTTAGACGGAATGTTGATGATGATTCACTCGTGCTCGCATTTGCTCGCGAAGTTGGATCGCCTGAAATTTTGCGACTCCTCACCGTTTTGACAATGGCAGATATTGCAGCTGTTGGACCCGGGGTTTGGAATCAATGGAAGGCAGAACTCCTAAGCGATCTCTATAATCGTACGTTGCAATTCCTAGATCCTGATGCGAATGACCGGGGAGTTGACCTCAAGCGGGTGGAGATAAATTCTCTTTTAGTGGACGTAGACGCCAACGAACCGCTTGCAAGGCTCGTGGCAGGTCTTCCTCGTGGGTATCTCCGGTCGTACGAGCCGAGGCGTGTTGTCGAAGAACTCACCGAGTTGACCAACCTGCCACGTGGCGGGCAATTCATAGCGGTCCAGTGGCAGCATGATACATCGACAATTTCAGTTACGGTCGGATTGAGAGCCTCGCCAATATCGGGTGTTTTTCACAGAATAGCTGCCGGCTTGGCAAGTCAGCGGCTTGAAATACTTTCGGCTGATATCCACACGCTCGATGATGAATATCTCATTGATCATTTTCGTGTTGTGGACAGAGACTTTGTTGGTCCGGCACCGAAGGGGCGGTTGTCAGAAATTTCGAAAGCCGTTGAGTCGTGCCTGGAGAATGAAGTGCCATCTATCCGGCGAAGGTGGAACCCCTTCGCGTCCGAAATGCAGGCAGCTGTGGTTTTGCCGCCACGGGTTCAGGTTGACAACGACTCGTCTGTCGATGCCACAATTATTGAAGTCTTTGCTGAGGATTCTGACGGTCTTCTTCTTGCCCTATCGAGAACGCTTTACGAGCATCAGTTTTCGGTCCGTTCTGCAAAAATTAGTACCTACCTTGACCAGATTGTCGATGCTTTTCACGTTGTTGATTTTGCTGGTGCAAAAGTCGAGGACGCAGAACGTCTATCAACAATTCGACGTGCGCTGAAAGAAGCTGCGGGATCAGGGGCGAGTTCGAAAACAATGTCGTAAGAGCTGGTGTGGATTGGGTGCATGAAATGCCTGCTCCTTGCCGAGCGGACCACCGCATGAAACGGCTTCTCGGACACACGATTGTTCAGGTTTCAGGGTTAGCCTTTTGACTTTGTGTATTGATTGAGTATCTTCCGACCCCACGAAGGAAACCATTCAATAAGACCGGCAAGGAATATTGCTTTCTTCGGCCGCACGAGTTCCTGGTGACGCCGGTGGCAGGAAGAAAGGACCTCGTGAGCCAGTTTTTCTGCATCTAAAAGTCGTACCGAAACGCCACCGCCGGGCTTTCCCACGCTATCAGGCAACCCGTGGTGAGCTACTTGGTCGTCATAACGATGATGCGAGGCAGTCGTTGATTCCTTAGCAGGTGTGCGCTGAATTGGGCCAGGAGAAACAAGAAGGACGTGCCCGCCATGGGGTTCTGCTTCGAGGCGAACCGCTTCAACAAAAGCTGCAAGAGCCGATTTTCCAATTGCATAGTTGCCCATCGCCGGCGTAACAAATTTTCCGGCGAGGCTTCCGATGAAAACAAGATGGCCGTGGGCACGGCAGACAGGATCGGCCACAGCCTGGGTGATCTCGATCGCTGTCATCAGATTCGCATCAAGAGACGAGCGTATTTCTTGGGGTGCGAGTTTGAGAATAGCGGACCGGCTCGATTGGCCAACGCAGAAAAAAAACGAGTCGCAGCCACCAAACTTTTCAAGACAATGGGCAACAACGCGGTTGCCCTCTCCATCTTGATTAAGATCAGCTGTGATGCCCTGCACCGGATCCTTTGAGTAGCCGGCGGCGTGTGCTGCAGCTTCGCATTGAACTAAAGCGTTACGGACTCCCTCGGCTGAGCGACCAATAACCATCACCGAAGCGCCGTACCGACTCAGCAGTTTCGCTAAAATGAGTCCAAAACCGTTGGTGCCTCCAGCAATAAGTACGCGGTGTTTTTCCCAGCAGTTTGGCACGGAGTTTCTCTTGGTTGAAGGTTCTGAACGGAGTTATTCACCGTACGGTGTTTTTATGCAAAGGTGAAAAGTATCGGGCTACCGAAAAAAAACACTCGTTGATTAAGGTAAACTCATCTTTGCATTTCGTTTGAAGTCTCCATTCTACCCCTAATTACTACAAAGGCGCTTTGTGGCAGATATTCCCGTTTATTCAGGCTTGCACGATTCCGCACCGTCTCCTCGCGGAGCCCCGGTACGAACAAAGATCGTTGCAACCATAGGGCCTGCGAGTAATGGAAAAGCAGGTGTGCAGTCACTGATTGAGGGTGGCGTTGATGTTTTCCGATTAAACATGGCGCATGGGTCTGTGCATGAGCATACGGAGACGCTCAACACGATTCGGCACGTCTCTGATCAAGTCGGCCGGCCGGTAGGTGTTCTTGTTGACCTAGCAGGTCCAAAAATAAGGCTTGGTGAAATTGCAGGCGGCGGTGTTGAGTGCGTCGAGGGAAGCGATATCTTCTTTGTTCGCGGTACAGCAAGCGATCGGTTGCACCATTTTGTGACAACCTACCCGAATCTTATTGATGAGTTGGCTGTTGGAGACTCAATCATGCTTGCTGACGGCACAATCAGCCTGGTTGTCTCAGAGAGGACAAGCGACCAAGCACGTTGCCGAGTTGTGCAAGGGGGAGTTGTCCGGAGCCGTCAAGGGGTAAATTTGCCCGGGGTCAACCTGTCCGTTGCCGCAATGAGTGCAGACGACTGGAAGCATGCTGAATGGGCGGCTTCTGTCGGTGCTGACTTTGTGAGTCTCTCTTTCGTACGATCCTCCGTCGAGGTCAACCTTCTCAAGGAATTATTACGTACGCGGCAATCTTCAGCACGTGTTGTTGCCAAGATTGAAAAGCAGGAGGCACTTGAGAACCTCGAGTCGATTATCGACGGCGCGGATGTGGTGATGGTGGCTCGTGGTGATCTTGGTGTTGAAATCGATGTCGCAAGTATGCCGATGGTGCAAAAGCAGATTATTCGAGTCTGCCAGAAATATCAGAAGCCGGTGATCGTAGCGACACAGATGTTGGATAGCATGCAGCATTCCAGGCGTCCGACACGTGCCGAGACCACTGACGTAGCCAATGCCATTCTTGACGGTGCCGATGCATGCATGCTCTCTGGTGAAACTGCCATTGGCGACCATCCTCGACGGGTTGTTGAAATGATGCGGCGTATCGCGCAATCAACTGAGCGGCAATATCTGCATTCACGACGGCAGTACCTCGAAGAGTTATTGGGGAAAAGTAGGCTTGGTGCTGCTGGAACTGACTTCCTGCCACGGCCTCAGCGGCTCGTGCATGGACTTCATCCAATCACACAGGCAGTTGTTGAAGGAGCGAGCCGCATTGCAGCAGAACTGGATGCACGACTTTTTGTGGTTGCCAGTAAGAGTGGTGTTACGGCTATCGCGAGATCAAAGCACCGAGGTGCCGTTCCCACAGTTGGCCTTACCGATAATCTTGCGACACTCAGACAGATGACGCTGTACTGGGGTGTGACACCAGTTGCTGTTCCTGAGGGAGCCGACGTGAATCAGTTGCTAACCCATGTCTGTGACTGGGGGGTACAGGATGGCAGGCTTGAGCGAGGAGACCGAATTGTGCTTGTTGCCGGCATAGGGTTTGGAGCGGGCGGTCACAATATGGCAATGGTGCACGAAGTGTAAATGGTCACACAGTTAGAACTGACTGAAACATGCTATTTGAATGAGGTTTCTGCGGAGTTACTACCAATAGTTAGCAGGCTTGATGGGTCTGCATTGCCTCGGATGAATTTTTTGTCACATTTGAGTGGTAATGCCCGATTGGCAATTCACTTTTTAGGAACATGACGAATGAAGAAATGCATCCTCGCGTACTCGGGTGGGCTTGATACCTCAGTAATCCTTGGCTGGTTGATTGAGCAAGGGTACGAAGTAATCTGTGTCTACGTCGATTTGGGGCAGCCGTGCGAGGACAGAGAGGCGACGCTTGAAAAAGCTCGTACCTGCGGCGCGAAAAAAGCGATTCTCGTGGATGTACGAGAGGAAGTCTGCCGTGATTTTGCGTTTCCAACCATGCAGTGGCAGGCGAGATATGAGGGGACGTACCTCCTTGGGACATCAATAGCCCGGCCTCTCATCAGTAAGGTTTGTGTCGATCTTGCACATGCCGAGGGTGCGACTGTATTTGCACATGGGTCAACAGGAAAAGGCAATGATCAGTGTCGTTTCCAGCTTGCTGCTGAAGCAATTGACCCGTCGATTGAAGTACTTGCACCGTGGCGAATAGAAGCGTTCCGCAAACGCTTTCCAGGTCGCAAAGAACTCATTGAATTCTGCGATGAAAAATCGATTCCTGTAAAGGCATCGAAGGCGAAACCATATAGCTCAGACGAAAATTGCCTCCATACTAGCTATGAAGCAGGTCTTCTCGAAGAACTCGATACAGACGGTTATGAACTCGTGGACTTTGGAATGTCTGTCTCGCCACAACAAGCACCAGATCGTGTCGAGACAATTCGGATTGCGTTCGAGTCTGGCATTCCAGTGAAGCTCAACGGCGAGGAACTCTCTCCCCACGAGATGGTGCTGAAGCTCAATGAGATTGGTGGCCGGAATGGGATTGGGCGAATTGATATTCTTGAGAACCGCCTTGTGGGAATGAAAAGCCGCGGCGTGTATGAGGCTCCCGGGATGACGCTTCTGTATGAATCACATCGGTTTATTGAGCAACTGACACTTGATCGCGATCTGGTTCATCTTCGAGATCGTTTGTCCCCCGAATTTGCCGAAGCGGTGTATTATGGGTTTTGGTATTGTGCGAAATTGGATGCTCTTCTTGCATTCATTCGTGAGGCGCAACAGCCGGTGACAGGCAGTGTGGAACTCAACTTGTACAAGGGCAACATACTTGTAAAAAGTAGAGAAAGCTCTGGAAGTCTGTATGACGCAGCGATTGCTTCAATGGAAGGTGGCGGGTCGTATGATCAGACTGATGCCGAAGGTTTTCTCCGGATTCTGGGGCTTCCGCTCAGGGTTCAAGGCGCAATCCGCCCAAGAAAATAAACTGCGTTGTAGTACAACAGGATTTGAGATCCTTCTGAGAGTCAGGGTGGGATGTTTTCTACCGTCATGAGGATTTGGCTCCGCCACGATTGCCTGCGTCCTGCATCGTGGGTTTCGTTGTGTCTGGCGGCCTGGTCCGCTTTAGCACCACTAAGCGAGTCGGGGCTACCCCTGTTTGGGTGGGGTATTCTCACGGCAGCGGTTGCCATTGGCATGGGAGAGGTTCCCGCATCTCTTCCCCTTTGGTCATTCCAGGTTCATGCGAAGCGTTGGGTTTTTGGAGGTTTTACTCGGTCAGCTTCGGTGGTAACGCAAGGGGTTTATTGGTACGTCGTGAGGCTCGTTTGGCCAATCGCTGGTCTTGTTACGGGAGTTGCCGTCATGGCAATTTTTTGGCCAATCAACACAGCGGAACAACTGTCTTGGTTGATAGGCGGAGGAGGGGTTGTCATTGTCATCACCGCAGGAACACTTGTTACCTTTTTGGTTTCCGGTTTTCTGATTTCCGATGCATACTCTGGCACGCTTGTAACGGGATGGATTGCCATCACGATAGTGGGGTGGTGTTTTCCGTTTCTGCCACCGTGGCTTGTTTGGACGACTCCGTTCCTCCTCTTCATCGGATGGATATGCGTGGGTTTGGTTCTCCTTCTGCTGGCTGCAGGCGTTTTCTCAGGCGGTTATACGGAGTCATTCGGAAGTATTCTGCTTCGTAATGACACCTTTGCTGGAGTGCCCAAAGAGGATGTCTTCTCATCAATCGGGTTCTTTGGAATTCTTCCAGTCCGGTCGCAGTGGCGGCGAAGTGTTCGAATGATTGTGATTGCAATACTGCTTGTGGCTATGGTTGGGTGGCTCCTTCTCACAACGTCGGCAATCCTGAGATATGAAATTCTTGCAAGTAGTGTGTTCGGTGCGATAGCAATTCCGGCAGCCTCGTTGTTAGACGGGTACAAAGTGGTTTCTGAGTGGGAGTATCTGGTGCCACCCAAAAGACGATTTCGGTGGTTAGAAATACTCACCACACCCAATCGAATATCCCAAGCCGGAATTGTTCTTGTCAGCTATGGGGCGATCATCCTCTGGCCACCACTGGTGGTGTCTTTGGCTGCCGCCGGGAGTTCGGGGGCTGGGAGTGGCCTTCAGGCGACGAGTTTTCTTGCTGTCATTGCAGTTACGACACTGATGTCATGCCTCATCTTGCAACGAGCTAGGGCACGAACCGAGACCGTATTTGCCGTCACCCTGACCGTCTGGGTCATGGGAGTCTGGTCTATGGTATTGGTGTGCCGGAGTTTGTCGTGATTCCGAAGCCGCGAAATGAGGACCAGGAAATTCAACAAGACGGTACTGAAAACCCGCTTTTTGGGCGGTTTACCCGGGAAAGTTGATGTTGAGAAAAATGGGAAAGCCTGACACACTCCGGGTTCTGTATCCGACAGTTCCGTACGTAAGGGCTGTCGAGCTGTCAGTTATTCAGATGGATTCACTAGGGATTTGTTTTCGGAGTTACGTCTGGTAGCCGCAGGGTACCGGAATCAAAAGGAGTTGATCTGTGGACCGTATATCAAACGATCGAATACAGGGTTGGTGCCTCACAATGCCCCCTCGGTGCCTTTTGAGAGCCTTTGTGGGCTGGCTGTGGGCGATTCACGTCGTTGTCTGTTGCGTTGGTTCTGTGTGGGCTGATGAACCTGCATTTCCAGAGAGCCAGAGCGTTTTTCCAGATACGACCGTGGCGTGGATAAGTATTGCCGATCCAGAGGATTTTGGGGCGAGTTTTGATCGCACCCAGTATGGCAAACTCCTGCGTGATCCAAGTATGGAGGCTTTTGTTACCAGTTTTCGAGAGCAGCTTTCAAAGGCTGGGAAGCAGCGGCTTGGAAAACTCGGTCTTACTCTCGAAGACCTTGGAGAAATTCCGGGAGGGGAGATTGCCATGGCGGCAATAGTTCCTGAAGCTGGTCGTCTCGCAACAGTGCTGCTTGTTGATACCTCGGGGCATGAAGAAGAGACCGAAGCCCTTTTGGAGGTAATCGAAGAACGTTTACTGGAACAAAAGGCTGAGCGGCTAGCTGACTATGAGGAGAAGATTCGTGTCTATCGACTTCCCCAAGAGGATCCAAGTGCAGATGATGTAGATGCGGCTGAACCAGAAGAACAAGTGGTGGCGGTTGTGCATGAAGGGAAAGCCCTTGTCGTTGGCGACGACCCGGTTCAAGTCAGTCATGTCCTTGCAGTCCTGGACAATGGCCGCAAGGATTGTCTTGCTTCAACAGATCAATTTGCAAAAGTGAGTGAAGAATCACTGAAGGATTTGGCTACGTCCCCATCGAAGTTACGTTGGTACATCAACCCATTTGAATTTGCTGCAGCGTACAAGTTAGCGCATCCTCCAAAGAAACGGCAGAAGGGCCCAGACTATGTTGAGATACTCGGTCGACAAGGCTTCGACGCAGTCCAAGCCTTAGGAGGTGTCATTATGTTTGATGACGGATCACATCAAATGCGTCATCAAACAATTGTCTATGCACCACCACTTCCTGGACGAGACGCCACATCAGCCGAACGATACGATCTTGCTGCTCGTATGCTTCGATTTCCCGAGAGTGCTGAAATACAGCCGTACAGTTGGGTCCCTGCAGGGGTGTCGAGTTGGTCATCGTTGCAATGGGATATCGAGACAGCCTTTCAGTCAGCAGAATCTCTAGTAGATGATGTCGTTGGTGAAAAAGGTGTTTTTGATGATGTAATTGCTTCACTCAAAGAAGATCCGGATGGTCCTCAGATTGATGTTGAGGCAGATCTGATTGCATGTTTGGGTAAAAGAGTGTCGCTTATTGGTGATTATGAAGAGCCAATTGATATCGATAGTGACCGACTTGTCATCGCTGTTGAAGCAATTGATCCGGAAAAAGTTGCGGCCACTGTTGGCAAAAGTATGTCGACTGATCCGGATATGCGAAGGATTGAGGCCCACGGTGTCGTTATTTGGGAATTAATTGACCGTTCAATGGAGATTCCTACGCTGGAGATAGAAACGCCTGGTGGGATTGTTGCCCATGCAGATCAGGAAGAAGACAGCCCAAGTGAGCGTCGACGACGACTGCGGGAAAAGGAAGAGAAATTGCTTCCTCATTCGGCAGTGACCGTTGCGCACGGCCATCTTTTGATCGCCTCGCACCGGGATATTCTGGAACGGGTGTTAACAATGAGTGACGGTGATTCTCTTGCGAGTACGGATGACTTTAAACGGATGGATACAGTGCTGAAAGAGCTTTATCCTTCACCGGTTATCTTATGGGGTTTTGGCCGTTCAGATGAGTCAATACGTCCGGCTTTCGAGATGCTTAAGCGAGGTTCGATGCCGAAGTCAAAAAGTGTGACTGGCCAACTTCTCAACAGTCTTTTAGGAGATGGAGAGCCGGGGAGTGTTCGTGATCAAAAAATTGATGGGAGTACATTGCCTGATTTCGAGCTTATTGAGAAGTACTTTGGTACGAGCGGATTCGTCATGCAGAATCTAAAGGACGGATGGCGGCTAGGAGGCATCACGCTGGCTCGTCCAGAAGTGACTCCGGATCAAGACGTTGCGACAAGTCCAAAGAAGTAGCAATGGAATATGACATGTTCGTTGGAAGGTCAGTTCTTGCCGGAACGGTTGTTCGTGACAACCGCCCAAAACGGGTGTTGATAGTCACACCGACTTCGAAGATCTTCCAAGAGAATGTCGACATCTGGTGTGATCTCGCCCTGATGGAGGCGGCGAGTGCCTAGATTGACAGTGAGCGGCCGTTGAAAGTCGATGAATTCTGGCGATAACCAGATACGGACTTCCTCGGCACCACATCGGGCGGTAATCCTGTTGCCTGTGCTGGCTCTCGCTGAGAGCGTGAAGGGCTGACCAAAGCGAGCCGGTGGCCAGTTGCCGGGCAGTACCATTGTTCGCTCCGGCGGTGAGTTCATTTCAAGCCACCAGAAGAAGCGGTCCCAGGGCCTCATGCTCACAGTATCAATTTCTTTTGGTGAACTCGATCGACTTTTGCGATTTGTCCAATCAAATATTTTGATCAGCTCATCAGAAAAATGCTCGTGTCCACGACCCCGATACTCCACATAGGTAAGATCAAATCCTTTCTTGAGATACCGATCAAGGTCCATCTCATTGGCTGAAAAGGTCGTATGATCAAGCCCCCCGCAGACAATATAAAATGGAAGTGTTTGTGCATTTTGATGATAGTGGTGAACAAACCGACCTGCCTTGCCTGATAGAACAATAACACCCGCCCACAAGTCAGGATGCGACAGCCCGATGTCCCAGGCCGCATCACCGCCCATTGAGTGGCCTGCCAAAAACACCCGATCAGAGTCAATTGAAAATTGGCGCGAAGCTTTACGCAGCACGGCAAGAATCAATGAATGTTCCTGTGCTGAATAACGATACGCAAGCTGCGTCTCTTCACCCCATGCCGGAGCGATGACGATTGCACCATGCCTGCCCCCCTGCCCTTTGCGTTGACCATTCTCGGTTGTTGTGCCCGCCCACCATTCAATTTGCTGCAGTGGCGTGGTTCCCGCGCCATGCAATGCGACAATGGTAGGGTAGCGGCGCCGTGCGTCATATTCCGGAGGCAATTGCACAAGGTAACGGGCAGGAGGCTTGTTTTCTTCGCTGGGAAACGGCAGGCGAACCTCGAACTCAAAAAACCCATCATCACGACCATCGGCAGGAGCGGCTGGACGCACCATATGTGCAGCCACTGCTGCTAGCGTTTTGGCATCAAATGCTTCCTCTGCGTCGAGTCGCTGGCGGATGTCTTGTCGCTCTTCCGGTTCTTTCGATACGAGGTACTGACGCAAAAGATTATGTACCTTAGCCGTAGAAAGCGCGAGTTTGAGGTTTATTTGTGATGCGTTTTCTCCACCAAGCCATCCGGTAAGAGCTAATGCAATCGCCTGTTCTGGCGGCAACTGGTTATCCGAGCCGACACGTTCGAATACCGACAGTCGCTTCAGGCTTTCGAATGTGAGTTCGGTCGAGATTTCTTCCACAATGGCACTGGCGAGCTGACGGTCACGAGCGTCAGGAAGCTGAGCAGCTAGTGTTTTGATTTGCTGAACCAGGGTTTCGGCTCGTGTGAGCTGAACACGATACTGATCTCTCAATTCTTTGACAGCCTGCAGCAGTTCACCGTTGCCATTCTCCGCAGAGAAATTTTCCAGGAGGTTAATAACGAGTCGGTCTTGTCCTGACTTTTGCCGTAAGAAGATCTCTTCGAGTAATTGGTTTGCAGCAAGGTTTGAGATGTTTTTTTGCTGTTTCTGGAGACTCTTCACTGATGGAAAGTCTTTAACAACGCCTTGTAGTTCGAGCGAGGCTTCTTCATAACGAGCTCCCTGGATGAGAAGGCGAACAAACTGTAGCCGTTCATCGAGGTCATCTCCATCGAGTTGCCTTTCGATAATACGGCTGAGCGTTTCACGGGGCACAGAGGATGTGGCCAGCCGCATATCCAGCCGCAGAGGATGTTCTGTTATCAGGCCCTCGGCTGCAGTCCACTCTGGTGTGATCGTGGTGATTCCTTGTACAAGATCCAATCGGCCGCCCGGTGTGGAGAGCGTGATCACGCGTCTCCCAAATTCGTCGAATGGCGTAGTAGATAGAATGTTCCCGACACTTGACAAACGGCGACCACTGTCCGGTACTCGCTGGAAGATTTTGATTTCCTCCATCGCTTGACCGGAGTCCTCTTCGGCTGCTCCAATAACCCGTTTCTTTGAAATAAATGTACGAGTCAAGCCGTTGTCGCACATTACGACGGTAGACCCAGCTCCTTCTTCAGCCTGTGGGTCAATACTTATTCCCGGCAGGAGAGCGATTGCGCCGCTCAGAATGCGGCCATCATCAAGGGTCACGCGATCTGCGTAGCAAAGGCCTGAAGAAATAACGCAGGCCAATAAAACGGTATAGAAACAAGGCAAAAGGCTTCGAACGCCTGACGCATGGTTTTCGCGGGTTGACGTTGAAAAAAAGTGAAGCATTATCTCTTTAGGTGAAGAGGAGCCCGAGAACAGGGAAATACTCGTTCGACGTCGCACGACTGCTATCCTTATAGATCGGTTCGCTCAGGAAAAATCATCACTTGTTCCGCGTCGGCAATTGAGTGGCATAAAGCCGCAAGGATTTGACAATTCATGTCTTCTATTTTGCATCGTGTACTTACATGGTCTGTTGTGCTGGGCCTATTCCTTCCGGTTGTGATAGTTCTCGTCCTTGGCCTCGCTGGTTTGCTGACAGGCATGGGCGATCAGACGGGGAGCCGGTTCTGTCTTCGTGTTGCAATGGGTCTCGGTGTATGGTGGGCCTCCGCACTCGTGATGACAACAGTCGCAGCCGGTATAAGTATTCTTGAACGACCAGAGAACACAGCCTCAGATTCTTCTGAGAGAGTCGCTGAAAGAAATGAGTAGAATCTGAATCTCATACGAGAGCGTGGGGCGATAAGAAGACCACCTTCATGTCGTGGTGCCGCGGAATGCGGAGAGCTCGCCAAATTAAAAGGAGGGTGCCTCAGCAACCCGGGGTTTGCATCCGAATACGAGGAATAAATTCAACGTCTCGGCACGGCAAACGACCGGAGCCATGTTTGGCACCCAACGAGCCTCATTAAGAGCTCACCGGCATGGTTCGACACAACACGGGCATGGCAGAAAACTTACCGCCCCACACTCTCGTCGAGGGAGATTTTTGTATTCTTCCAATCCCTTCATCATACTCGTTTAGTGATCAAAGGGTAGAAGTGTGTCGATTTTTGCTGGTTCACAACACGGAAAAGGAATAATTTAGCGTTCGGTCTCGACCGCTTCACTGGTTGGGACTGGTTCCATCAGTCTGGTGTTTCTCTCTACAGCGAGGACGACAGTCTGCTGTTCGAGGCCAGAAGCCGACTGGCCATAAATCGGAATAACCTGACGTCGATTGGGCATTTCTATACGCATGCGAAAACTTCCATCATTTGCAACGTCGACTGGTTCACCCTGGATGGATAGAAAGGCACCTTTTTCCGTCGATCCAAAGACCACGAGTTCGGCATCAACTTCCATCGGAAAGCCTTTTTTCTGGCTGTTGGTATCGAGATCACCATGAGCCGTATAATTGGCCTTCGGTGCTCCCAAAGGTCTTCGCAAACGTTCCTCGAAGAGTTCCCTGACCTCTTCAGACTCACTGTCAGTTGAGTAACCGCCACTGAGAGAAAAGATTTTTGAACAGTCAGACTCAATGTCTTTCCAGTGCACATCGAGAGAGTCTCCGCGACTGACGGGTGGGGCAGAGACCTGATTACTTCGGCATAGCTTATGGAAGTCACCACATCGCGTTTTGTAGCCAATTTCCACCCGACAAGCCATGGATTTGCGTACGTCAATAAACCAATTTTTCACGCCGCCATGGATTTCGATTTCTCGACAAATACGTTCTGCAGGTGTCTCACCTTTCTCACCAATAGTCTCAATCACCCGCAGGATGGGTTTCGCTGAATGCCACTCGGCTCCCATCGCGGCTTTGACCCGTTGAACGCTGTGAATTGTGACTTCCCAGAATGCATGAAGCCAGTGAGGGCCACGAACCATAAGGACGGCACGGTTACGGCTGGGGGTGCGTTTCTGACTCGGCTCTTGATTGGTGACAAGACTTTTCTCACGGGCACGTCGGGCATGGGTGTCTTTGATTCGCTTCGTTATGGCTCCTCGCTCAACAGTCACACATTTCCGCTTCGAGTTCGTACGAGCTGTTTTTCTCTGGACTGCGGCGAGTTCAATTGTCTTGGCAACGCTAGGTTTTTTTTCGTGAGTTGATAGTTTGGTTTCGCCTGAGGAGGACACCTTGTGGGTTTCTTTGAGTTTGGGGGCCTCAGCCTGACCGTTGGAGCCATGTATCGCTTGTGCTGACGTTGCTCGCCGTACGAGTGCGTTGATGAGCTGATCTTTTCTCATGGTGTGCCAGCCACGAACACCGGATTGTTTCGCCATTTGCGCAAGATCACGAACACGCTTTTCTTTAAGACTGGCGGCTGTCATGTGAGTTCTCTAAGGCCCGGGACTGGCGGCGTGGCAATACGCGGCAACGTTCGGCGACGGGTGCATGCCTAGAATCACCCTATCGAACCAATCAAAACGACTCAAATTTTCGGTGAAAATGAGTGCAAGTGAGCAATTTCTGCCTTCTTTCAGGCAAAAATCAAAACAAAACTGCCTGAAGGCGGCCATTCGACTGGTGGAGACGTGACGCCTATTGGGCATGGGCTATTCGCCGCGAAGCTTTAGGCCTCTTTCCACGAGCCTTTCACGGACTTCGTTCAAGCTTGTGACTCCGAAGTTTTTGCATTCCATAAGGTCCTCGGCAGTCCTCCGAACCAATTCACCAATGGTCATAATGCCGAGCTTGGTTGTGCACTTTCTTGCGCGAACCGAAAGGTTCAGTTCCGTTACAGGCAGTCCATGAATTTCAGTTTGTTCACCAACCGGCTCATCGAACGTTGGTGAGGAGTCTGCTGTCATGGATGGTTCTGCGAATTGTCCGAGAACAAGGCCTTTCGAAGCGAGGATGTCCTTGATTTCAACAAGGCTGGTCTCTCCAAAGTTTTTACTGGCAAGAACATCCGCCTCACTGGTTAGTGTGAGGTCGCCCAGGGTCTGGATGCCCATTTTTGCCAGGCAATTGCGGCTCCGAACGGAGAGTTCAAAGTCACTTACTGGGAGCGTGAGTACCTGTTCGAGTCGGTCACGCTGTCGTTGTTCCTGTTCGTCGAGTTGCCGATCGCCAGATGCTGCGGAGTCTTTGAGAAAAAGTTTTGCTCTGGAAATCGCTTCTTCCCGGCCTGGTGCATCAAGCGGTAGGCCATCAAGAATTCTTCGGTAACATTGTTGGGCCTGTGAAAAATCATCTCGGTCTTCGTAGAGAAGACCGAGATTCATAAGTGCTCCTACTGTCGCAGGATATCTCAGGAGTGAGCGTTGGTAAGAATCAATTGCTTCATCGTCATTACCGAGCCTGTCGTGGAGCACTCCAAGGCAGAAAAGTGCGAGTGGCTGGCCGTTATCACTCTCGACTGCCCTCTGTAGGAGTTTGAGTGTTTCTGTAGTTGAGTCACCCCGCTCTACTGCTATCGCGCCCTGTGCGGCGAGGTATTCAGCTGATGCACTTTCTTCATCGGTAGCGTTGTTCAACGCGTTGGCTGCCTCTTCAAGTTTGTTCGCCGCACGCAGTGTATTTGCTTTTGCTGCGAGGCAGGCACCGGCGGGATACCCGGCAGTTCGAGCCGCGTCAAAAGACGCACACGCATCGTCGGTTGCAGCAAGCGCAGCTTGTGCAAGGCCAAGTGCGAACAGTGCAAGAGCAGAACCATCCCCAGACTTGAGTGATACGACGGCTTCGCTACTGCGACCAAGCAGATAAAGGCCGACGCCGAGACGAACGGATGCTGCTGGGCTTAGGTCGCCGATTTGTTGAAGTTCCTGGACGGTCAACCTCAGTTCTCGGTGTGTGTCCGTCGTGGTGCCGAGTGAGTCAGCAATCGCACGGACTTCGTTGGGCCCGAAAGGACCGCTGCCGACAATGAGTTCACGCACATCGATAGTAGTTGGACTTGGAGTTACAGAACTTTGCATGGTGTTATATTTGCCTTTTGACTTCAGAACGTGATTAGCTACAGCATAGTGGAGGAAATTGCCGAAGGCGACCGCGGCCAAATTGTAGAGAGCCAGCGGTGGGAATCGAACCCACAACCCCCGCATTACGAATGCGGTGCTCTGCCAATTGAAGCTACGCTGGCGGGGGCATCCGGCAGGAAAACGCCGTACCGCCGAGCCCTTTAAACTAGCGCAGAGGGTATCTGAGCGTCAAGTGGCAGCCTTTTTAAAGGCCTTCTTTGACAAACAGCGCAATAAAAAAAGCGGGGTCTCAACCCGGCAGGAGCGTCCTGCCATAGTCAAGCGGGTCAGGGGCAAGGCGACCGCTCGACCAAAAAAAGTCGAAGACCCCACTTTTTTAAGGTGTGGTTGA
>WLWG01000127.1_pt1 | contig 76009 bp, 62 predicted proteins | sample 6712871 | NCBI WGS metagenome assembly WLWG01 (sample SAMN12718693, study PRJNA515312) | sponge metagenome | isolation source: marine sponge | host: Mycale hentscheli | place: New Zealand: South Island, Marlborough, Capsize Point | collected 2003-05-01 | reverse complement strand
AGATACAAGATGGTACAACCGCTGGGTCAACATTAATATACGCAATGTTAGTTCAAGAAGCGGGAAATAGTCAAACTGCGGTTGTTACACAAAGTCACACATATACTGAACCCTTAGAGTTTGATACGGGGGTTTATATTGATGAAATAAGCGGTACTATTACACTAACTGGTGTGTTACATGGTTACGAAGAATAAAAAAATAAATTAGATATGAGATACACATTAATAAAAGACACTATGAAAGTGGTTTCAATAAAAGAAGTTGAAATGGATAAGATTAATTTTACTGTTACCATCACTAGTATGAAAGACGAGGTATACGTTGAACAGTATTTGGACTCAGATGAGGTACTTGGTAGATTACTAGGTTTAAATGGTGGTTTTAATAGTACCACTATTATGACTTGGTGGGAAACAGTATAGTATTATAATATCTAATATTAACTTATATTAGAATATGACTCGAAAGTTTATTTCATATAATGGAAGAATGGTTCTTTAAGAATTTATCAATTAAAATAATTGATAAGAATAAGGAAGAAGTAATTAAATTATTTAAAGAACATAAGGAGAGTTTAAAATGGACTTTGGATTTAGAATCTTTATACCCTATATAATATCGTCACCATATAAATCTTTCTCAGGTTTACATTTTTCACGTATCAATTTCTCCACAAACGCAAACATCTTTAACCCATTTCTTTCACAATAGTCTTTTAATAGTTTATGTGTTTTCGGTGTTATTTTTAAATTTTTGTCCCTTTTCATTGTATTTATTATATAAGTATGATAAAAGTATGATTTTTTTCATACTATTTTTATTGTAACGCAAAAAAATAAAATTTTTTTGATAAAAAGGATATATTTATATAGAAAGAAAAAATAATAACTTAGATTAAAATATTTAATTAATGGCATCAACAGACAGAATTTTTGTAAGTCCAGGTGTATTTACATCGGAAAAGGACTTAACATTCGTAACAAGACAGGTAGGGGTTACAACGTTGGGACTATTGGGAGAAACACCAAAAGGACCCGCATTTGAACCCGTCTTTATTTCAAACTATGATGAATTTACAAGTTATTTTGGTAGTTTAGACCCTGAAAAATTTAAGGGTACAGGTTATCAAAAATATGAGTTAAATTACATCGCAAAATCTTTTTTGACACAAACTAATCAATTATATGTTAGTAGAGTATTGGGTTTATCAGGATATGACGCAGGAAATGCGTGGAGTATAACATTGGAGTCTTCTGAAGACCCATCAACAACAGGAACTACTGGTACAAATACATATACAGGTGGAACACAACCATTATTAACGTATAGTGCATCCACAGGTGGAACACCCGTAACATTAACATGGGGAGATTCTAATTTAGAGGCATTATATGATGATGGACAAATTACAAGTTTATTTACAAGTATAGGTTTAAAAGGTACTGGTGATACAATATCTTTAACATCACCTAAGTATGTAAAAACTAGTTGTAATTTTAGTGGAGCAACTTTCGATATTGAAGTTACAGAACAAGGTATATCGGGAACTGATCCTGCATTTGTAACAGGTGTTACTAGTGGTACAGTAGTTAATTATAGTGCAAGTTGTTACACAGACATTGATGGTAGTGTAATAACAACTATTAGGTCTAGAGGTACATATGATGGTACTGAAGATTTAATTTATGATGTAACTGGTTCGACTGATACAGAAATGTCAAACACAACTAACATTAAGAGTGATTCTAAAGCATCATTCACTATTACAGGTACGGCAAATAACGGTAACACATTTACATATGATGTATCTTTGGATAGAACTAAGAAAAATTTCTTACCTAGAGTATTTGGTTCTTCAACACAAGATAAAGAAACTGAACTATTTGTTGAAGAAATTTATACTAACGTATTAGATGATTTAGTAACCGCAGGAAAGGTTAGAGGTTTAAATGCTACATTTTTGAGTATTAGTGCGGATAGTACTAATAACCTTAATGGTTATAAAGAAAAATGGAAATCGGCATCATCTCCTTGGGTTATATCAGAACTAAAAGGTACAGGTGTGGGTAAGACATTACAAAGACTATTTAGATTTGTAACAATTTCTGATGGTAACGCAGCCAATGAGGATGTAAAATTCTCAATCATCAACATTAAACCAGATGATAAAACATTTGATTTATTGATTAGAAATTTCAATGATACAGATGCGAACCCATCAGTATTAGAGAAGTTTTCTTCATTATCATTAGATAGTACGGCAACAGGATATATCGCAAGAAAAATTGGTACTACCGATGGTGAGTACCCATTAAGAAGTAAATATATAATGGTTGAACTATATGATGAAAACGATCCTGATTTAGTTAACCATTTCCCTGCAGGTTTTGAAGGTGTTCTTAATAGAACTTATATCGGTAACAGAACAGGTTTACCACCTAAAATTGAATACAAAACTCAGTATACTGACTTCAATACTTCTAAACTAAGAAAAACTTACTTAGGTTTAAATAGTGGTATCGGTGTTGATCAAGATTTCTTCGATTACAAAGGTTTAAATAATGTTAATAATGGAACATATACAGGTAAAACTGATGGTTTCCACTTAGACGTAAACGCAGATGGTGCGATGGTTGAGTTGGGTACAAATAGTTACACACCAGTATTACAAGTAGGTGTATCGGCATTTACAACAAACGCAAGTTTACAAGGTGGACCTTATGAGAAATTGGCGGCTAGAAAATTCACATTCGCACCATTCGGTGGATGGGATGGTTGGGATGAGTATAGAACAGAAAGAACCAATGGTGACAATTACACAAAAACAGGTAGTAAAGGTTCATTAGGATTAACTAGTGGAATCTTCTCTCCATATGTAACAAGTGAAGGTGACGATGGAATTACTTCTGATTATTACGCATACTTAGATGGTATCTATACTTACAACAACCCAGAAGCGGTTAACATTAATGTGTTTGCAACACCGGGATTAGATTTAAGAGATCAACCAGGATTGATTGAAAATGCGGTTGATATGGTTGAAGTTGATAGAGCGGATTCTCTATACATTATCACAACACCTGATACGGATGATGATGGTTTAGCGTTAACTGTTGGTGAGGCGATTGATATTGTAGAAGATTCGGCAATAGATTCCAACTACTCAGCAACATACTGGCCTTGGTTACAGATGAATGATACTGAAAATAACAGATATGTATGGTTACCACCAACATTGGAAGTTGTTAGAAATATCGCATTGACAGATAACATCGCATTTCCTTGGTTTGCATCAGCGGGTTTAAATAGGGGTGTAACAAACGCAATTAAGTCGAGATTGAAACTTAAATTGGGTGAAAGAGATGATTTATATGAAGGTAGACTCAACCCAATGGCAACTTTCTCAGATGTAGGTGTTGTAATATTTGGTAACAAAACATTACAAGTTAAAGAAACCGCACTTAATAGAATTAATGTTAGAAGATTGTTGTTACAAGCAAGAAAACTTATTTCCGCAGTATCTATCAGATTGTTATTTGAACAAAACGATGATGTTGTAAGAAATCAGTTCTTAAACTTAGTTAACCCAATTTTGGATAACATTAGAAAAGAAAGAGGTTTAACAGACTTTAGAGTTGTTTTGGATGATACACCAGAATCAATTGATAGAAGTGAACTTAATGGTAGAATCTTTATTAAACCAACAAGATCATTGGAATTCATCTCAATTGAATTTAATATCACAAATACTGGGGCATCTTTCGATGACATCTAATAAATAGTAATTATAAATGGGGAGAGATATAATTCTCTCCCTTTTTTGGATAAATGATTTTTTTCTTTATCCCTAATATTTATAATAAGATAAGATAAAAAAATATAAATGGATAAATGATTTTTTTCTTTATCCCTAATATTTATAATAAGATAAGATAAAAAAATATAAATAAATTATGAGAATAAAAAAGAATGGTGAAGTTATAGTTTTAACTGAATCTGATTTAAAAAGAATTGTTAATCATTCAGAAATTTTAAATGAAGGTGTAAAAAGTTTTTTAAGAAAAAATATTGGTTCTAAAATTCAAGGAATAAAGGGATTGTTTTCAGGAAAAGGTTACAACATAAGTAAATATTCTTATCAACTTAGTGGGGCAATAAATGAATTAAATGAAGAACTTATTGAAACTAAAACTGAGTTAGAAAATATGGTTAATGAAATATATGAAGTTAATATGAATAGTGAAGATTGGGGTAAACTTAATGATCATATAGAATCTGCTATTGATATATATGGTGATGCAATAACAATAAATGAATTAATTATAGGTGATTTGGATGTTGTTGCCAAAGAAAGTGAGTCACAAAAAGAACGTAATAAAAATAAATAAATAATTTAAAATTTATACTTATGTTAAGAAGGTCTTGGGAAACTAAAAGAAGGTTAATATTAGAAAGTAATAAAAGAATATTAAGGGAAGTTAGAGATGAATTTGTAGTGAAAAAGAAAAAGGACTTTGAAATAGCAGTTAAATTCTGTTCCGAAGTAGAAAAATGGTGGGATGGTTCTAGTAATTTGTTTTTTGACCCTGTTGATTCAGATGGTAATAAAACAGAGTATGCGCAATTTTTCTGTCCATATCAAGGTACTATATTTCAAATGGATAATGATGCTGCCGCATCAAGATCGTATAAAACTAAAGTTATGTACGACTTAAACCAAAAATTAGATAAAAAAAACTTTTACTATACAAAAGTAGAAAAATGGTTGGAAAATATTGTTGACGAAATTGATGATACTTTTCAAAACGAAGAAAATGCGGATATTACGTTAACTTTTGAGGAAGAAGGTTTAACTAAATATTTTAAGGTTGATCCTGAAATTGATGTTTCAAGTTGTAAAGAAAGTAATAAATAAAAATATTAAACCCAACATTACGTTGGGTTTTTTTATAGATTTATGGTATATCCCTCTTTTAAGGATCTTTTAAATTTTAATTTATTACCACAATTTAAACATTTGGGTTCTTCCGTTAAATTATTGATAAAATGATATACTTTTTCTTTGAAAGATAAGTTTATATCTAAACCATTCTTTTTAACAAACGAATTAATCTTTTCATATAATCCTATATGATTTTTTATTATATATTTCTCATTTGTTTTTTTACCCGATTTATTATCAGTTAAAAAAAAATTACGATAATCCATTTTTTTTATAATTTAAGATATTTATAAGTAAAGATAATAAAAAATTATTAATAACTACAATAATAAATATTAAAAAACTATAAATATGGCAGATTTATTAATGAGAATGCCCGTACCGTATGAACCATTAAGAAAGAATAGGTTTATACTTAGATTTCCAGATGAATTGGGTATTCAGGAATGGTGGGTTTCATCTACTTCTAGACCTAAAATAAACCAACCAGAGGTTGCAATTCCTTTCCTTAATACGGAAACTTATGTTATTGGAAGATTTAATTGGGAATCAATTTCTGTAACATTCAGAGATCCTATTGGGCCTTCTGCAACACAGGCATTAATGGAATGGGTAAGACTACATTCTGAGTCTGTAACTGGTAGACAAGGATATGCGGCAGGTTACAAAAAAGATGTTGAATTGGAAATGTTGGACCCAACAGGTGTTGTTGTTCAGAAATGGATTTTACAAGGTACTATGTTAACTAATGTTGACTTTGGTTCATTGGATTATAGTTCATCTGATTTGGCGGACATTACTGCTACACTTAGATTTGATAGGGCAATCAACGTATTCTAAGAATAACAAAAATTTTAAACATATTAAAATGAAAAAGACATTTTGTAAATTAGTTTGCAAACTATCCTTTGGTAAGATCTGTCTTGGGTGGTGTGATGAAAAATGTTGTGGTGTTTGTAAATAGTTTTAAAATAATCACATAATATATAAAATGAGAATGTAATAACTACATTCTCTTTTTTTTTTATAATTTTATTAATATTTATATTAAAACATAAATATGAAAAATTTATTAAGAGTTATTAAGAATTGGGCGAATGAGAGTAATGGGAAGATGATATTGGTTTCCGTATTATCGGTTTTGGTAATTGGGTTACCATTTATGATAGGTATATATTTTATATCTACTACAATAAAAAATGAAACATTGTATATGTCCTTAGATTTGGTTCTATTCCTTTTATATGGTGTTTCTTATGTTATGTTCACAAAATATATTAATAAGGTATGAAAGATAAAATTTTAGGGATATTATACTTCTTATGGGGGAAGTTATTACCGATATTGTTAGTTACATTCTTTTTTGTGGGTGTATTTTTTAATTTATGGAAAATACAGAATATACCATTGGGTTGGTCTATAGTTATTTCTATTGTTTGTTGTGTTATAACAGGTTTGGGATTTGGTAAATTGATAAAACTATGGTAGGGTGGATATTATTAACTATATCTGTTTTTTTAATATTTATAGGTAAATCTATTGCGGACATTGTTTCCAACGAACCAAATTGGAAAAAATCAATATTTTCAAAATATCCAATAGATAGTTTTTGGGGTTCAAAAGATCATACTTGGGTAAGGAAATATAAGTATAAAGATAATAAAATTTTAAATTATCTGTTCACAACAATTTTGGTGTGGACTACCGATATATGGCATCTTTCTAACACTATAAGAAGGGTTGGTATTTATATGGCTATAACTGGATCATTATTTATTGATAATTTATCCAATTATTTGATATTTATTATTGTGGGACTATATATTATAATTAATGTTGTTGGTTTCCACATATTTTATAGTAAGATTTTAAGAAATGAAAAATAAAAATTTAAACGAACAAATTAATAGGATTAAGTCATTATTTAATGATGAAAGATTATATGGTAATTTATCTGAACAATTTGATTATAATTTCAATTGGGGTAGTAATGCAACGCCTGGTGGTAAACCAACTATGACATATGGTGATATTAGTATTAAATCAAATGAAATATATAAGGATTTATATAATTTAATTGATAAGGGTGAAAGAACATTTATTAGAGAAAATAAATTTTACAAGACATATATTAATGCTATTAACAATTGGAATAAGGTTTATAAATCTTTTGGTTGGAGTGATATGAAAATAATTAATGGTTTAGATATTATTATTAATAAAATACTACCTGAAGATATTTTACCAAATAATATTATTAACCCAACATCTATTTTAGAAAAATTATTTAAAGTATATCAGATATATAAAAATGATGGTGGTGAATATACTGATTTATCATTAAAAAAATTAATTAATGAACAATTTAATTATACTTGGGATTCAAATAAAAAATCAGATAGTGTTGTTTCTTCTGAACCATCTTCTATTGGTTTAACAACACCAAATAATTTTATTAAAGAAAAGGATAAAGGTAAGTTATATACACATAAAGGTGATCCTTATGAGTATAAATATTATGAAGAAGATGATAGTTGGTTTACAAGGAAAAAAGGTAGTAATGGTAAATGGGTAGAATTAGATAAAGAAAAAAATTATGATGCGATAAAAAAGTTAGAAGACAGACATTTAGGTGGGGAAAAATTTAGGTATAGAAAAGAAATTAAAGGTTATGTTAATTTTTTAACACAATATATACAAAGTCATAATGAAAATATAAAAAAACAAAGTTTAAAATTATTAGAAAAAGTTTGTGGTGAGGTTAAAATTGGGGAAAGAGTATATGGTTATACAAATATTGGAAAGGAATTAAAAACGGATGTTACTTATAGTATGTCTAAAATTTGTGGTGAGGGTGGTGTATTTATATATTTTTTAGAAGAATCAAAAAATGATGCTTTTTGTTCTTGTGTTATTAATTCTGGTGTGAAAAAAATAACTATTAACAATAAAATATATGAAATAGATTTAAATAATTTAGAACCAACTTTTATTGACACTAGAGACTTTTCAAAAAAAGTAATTGATTGGGTTAGTGATTGGCATAATATTGCGGATGTTGCCTCTATTTTAATTTTGTTTAGTGGACCACAAGGACCATTATTAAGTGGTTTAATAGATTTAGTAAGTGGTTTGGGTTATGTTATTGAAAAAGAAGAAGGTTGGGAATTAAATGCTGGATTAACTTTATTAGGTGCATTCTTTGGTTTAAAAGAAGCTAAAGAGTTAAGTTTTGCAGGAAAAAGTACGTTTAATAAAAAATTAATTAATCTTAATGATATTCTTTTAGATAATACTATTGATCCTGCACTAAGAAAAAGTCGTATAAGTTTATGGTATAGTTCTTTAGATGATGCGGAAAAACAGTTATATAAAAAATATAAAAAATTAGTATATGATAAAAATTCTAAACAATTAAAAAAAATACTTGAAGATTATACCACACTATCTAATACTGAAAAAGGTTTTATGGATTTGTTTTTAGAACAATATAGTAATAATACAGATTATATAACAAAATTAATGAAAAATAATAATAATGATATAAGATTAGTATTAAAAAATTTCATTAAAGAAAATTCAAAAAAATTAATTTCAATACAAGGTGGTTTATTTATTGGTTTACAATATGGTGTAGAATTTTTAACAGAAAAATCAATTGAAATACTAAAATTTTTAAATGAAAAATATGGTTACGACCCTTTTAATTTATTTGACAATAATAATAATATATCTGAAAAAAAATTAGATTATAATATTGAATATATAAAGAAATTAAATAAAGGAGTAGACAAAATTAAGAATTTAAGTCTGAAAGTGTCAAAAATTGAACAAGAAAAACAAGAAGATATTGCAAGTGTATTTGATATGATAAATTCAGTAAAAGAAGAAGAAGTTGTAAAAGATAGTATAAACAGTGAAAATGTTAAAAACGAAGAAGGTATTAAAAGTATAGAAAACTTAAAAAATAATTTAGAAAATAAAAAAAACAATAATGATATGAATATTAAAGAAGAAATAGAAAGAATAAAATCATTATTTAATAATGATAGACTTTATGGTAATTTAATAAATGAGGTGTGTGATAATGAAGATGAAGCAAAAAAACTATTACAAGATAAAGGTTATATAATTGGTGATACAAATCCATGTTACGATCCAAAATTTTCTAATATTGGAAAAGCAATTAAACTTTTTAAAGATAAAGGAATAAATGATTTTAAAATTACAGAACCAGTTAGTACTGGTGGTGGTAAGATTAGTGGTTGTTCTATAAAATTTATGGGTAAAACATCTACTGTTGACTACGGTAAATTTACTGAAATAACTTTGTTTGATTTTGAACAAGAAAAAAGGTTTGTAATTTATTATAAATATAATGTAGATGATGCATGTAAAAAAACATTCAAAATAACCGATTTGGGTACAAAAGTGTATAACCCTACTGCGGACAATGAGGGTAGTGCGAACAATTTTTATTCAGATATAAGATATGGAAAAGTAGAAGGTGATTGGGGGTTTGATGGTACTTCTGACATAACATTTAGAAATGCAGTATTCTTAAAAAATTTAAATAGTGATGGGAAAAAACCAATACAAATACCTAAAACACTACAAAATTTATTTCCAGCGTATAAAATAACATTTAAAGATCCAAATAACCCTAATACGTGTATTGATAATGAAGATTTTATAAGTAAAAAATATGGTAATTTAAATGGGACTAAAAAAATACAACAAATAATAGATTTAATAAAAAGTTAAAAAAATGAAAAAAATATCCCTTTTTGAAGTATACGAATCCTTAATAAATGAAAAATTATTAATAGAAACAAAAATACCTATAAAATCTGCTTTGGAAAAAATAAAATTTTTCGATAAAATTAAAACTAAATTAGGTACATTTGAGACAATTTTTAAAAAATCAGATGTTAGAAATAAGTATAATGATATCGCTAAAAATATTGATGAACTGATAAATTTCAAGTTTAATGGTTATGAAATTACGAAGATTGAAGAATATAATAAACAAATTGATACTTTTATAACTAAGTTAAAAAATAGATATTATAAAGATGGTGACCCATATGGAATCAATGAAGTTATTAAAAATTTAGAAAAATTTTTTGAAGAACAAAAGACAATTGCAAAAAAAGCAATTGATATAGAGGAAAAAATTAATGATATTATAAGTGATGTAAATAGTAATATTGAAAATATAAGTGATTTTGGTATAGATGACATTTTTAAAGTTTTTTCTAAAAATTCTAATTTAGATAGTATAGACTTTAAAGTATTTTGGGATAATATTTTTGAAATATTATTGGTTGGTCGTAAAGACGTAAATGAAACAATTTTTGATATGATAAACACATTATTCAGAAATAATAAAAAAATCAAAGTAAAAAAAGTACTTGATTCCGATTTTCTTCCAAAGGAAAATGTAATGTCATTTCAAGAATTTATTAAAGATATAATAGGTGATAATTCTAACAAAAATGAAAAGAAAAAAATTATAAAATATTTTGAACAAATAAGAAACTATAATAAAAATCGAAAAAATTTTTTAATTAAAAGTGTTGAATGGTTTAAAAATATTTTTAAATTAAAAAATAAAAATATTGATATTGATAACGTTAATGGATATAAAACAAAAAACGGTAATGTTGCAGTGTTGGTGGATAAAAATAATAAATCAGGAAATGAAGTCGTAGATGAAATGGGAAAAAAAGAATTAGTTGATGTTGGTGTTATTGCTGGTAAGAAGATAATTAGATATTTTACATGGACTACTATTGGACTTAGTGCATCTGGATTAATTGCAAAAATTGGTGTTCCATGGTTAGGTAGATCATATTATTGTAGAGGTGAAGAATATGATGAAGATATAAAAAAATTAAAAGATGAAATAACATTAAAATTAAAAGAAAGAGAAAAAGAATTTGAAAATACACAAGATACAATAGATATAGAGTTAACTACAGAATTTACTGTTGGTAAATATAATATATGTTCCAAACATATTGTTAGTGGTTTTTTAAAATTAGTGGGGGGTGCTGCAAATAAAATTAATTTTACAGACGTAAAACTATTTGGTAAAAACATTGCAATGGATATATTTATAAAATTTCAAAAAAATATTTGTATTAAAGATGATTGTAATTGTGACAATAGTGAATTGAAAAAAAGTTTTAAAGGTGTTTTTAATAAAGATACTTTTTCTATATCTCTTGAGGATGCAATTAATAAAAATCTTCAAGGTGTAATCGGTATAATTAAACAAAGTATAATATATGAAACAATTAATTTTGGTTTTAGTACTGTCGGTACAGATATTGTTAGTGATAAAAAAATGATACTTATAAAGAAAAAATTATTAGAAAAAAAAGATGAAATTATAACTAAATCTTTAGAAGCTATGAAATTAAGTAATGATGAGACTAGTGAAACTATTCCTATTAGTAAAGATAATATATTATACCTTAAAATAGGGGATGATACAAAAAATAAATATAAAGAATGGTATGGTAAAGATTTAATGAGTAAAGATGGGACATATGATTTAGTTAATTATTTAAAATTTATTTGCGAAGAAAAAAAAATAGAGAAAATAGGAATTGAATTAGAAAATTTCCAAAAAAGTGATGCAGTAATAAATCACGCAGATATAATAAAAGGTGAAGATATAGGAGAAATTGATAAATCAATTACTACTTATACAAATTGGATTGAAATAATACAAAAAGAATATGTTAAAAATAATGTTTGGTTTGGTTGTGGTGAACCTCCGGAAGATAAAAAATATAAAATTAAATTTACACCAGATGTTTGTGAAACAACAGATGATATAAAAAATACTGAAGATTATATTGAAACGATTAAAAATGTTATTGCTGGATTGGAAAACCATAAAACACAGTTTTTATCTGAAGATCAAAATAAAACAATCACTATGTCATTTAAACCAGTAAACAGAGTTACTTTAAAAGACATTGTTACAGAATACAAAAAACCTGATGGTTTGATAAAACAAGTAAATACAAAATATTGTGAATTTTTAAATATCTATGGTAAAAATGGTGTTTTGTCGCATGTAAATAAATTTGAACAATTTTATAAAAATAGTGGTACAAAATTTAGTTTTTTGATAGTTGATGACTTAGGTGAAAATAAAAACAAATTATTAGGAGAGTTATATAAGATATTATATAATCGTTGTAATACAGAAGGAACATTTCAAAATAACCAACAAAATGAACAAATAGAGAGGATAAAATCATTATTTGGTGATGATAGATTATATGGTAATAATATTTTATGATATATTATTTATTTTTTAGTATTTAGTATATATATTATACAAATAAAAGTTTTAAAAAAATAAATATGGAAGATAGTCAATTAAATCAATTAAGTCCTAGTTACGTACCAGAAGAATATAGGACTCCTTATGATGTTTTAGAATTACCATCACAAGGTATTTTGTATAAAAATAATAAAAAGTCTGTTAAGGTTGAGTATTTAACCGCAATGGATGAGTCAATTCTAACATCTCCTAACATATCTAGTGGTTCTAAAGTTATTGACATACTTCTTAAAAGAAAAGTTAAAGATTTAGGTTTTGATGTTGAAGATTTATTATCTGGTGATAGAACTGCATTAATGATGTTTTTAAGAGTTACATCATTTGGTGAAGAATATAAACAATTAGTTTTTGATGCAGATGTTAATGATTTTGTTGAGGCAACAATTGATTTAACACAAATGGAACAAAAAAAATTATCTATTAAACCAAATGAACTTGATGAGTTTGAATTTAAACTACCAAAAACTAATAAAATGGTAACTTTTACTTTGTTAACAGGTAGAGATGAAGAGATAATAGATCAGAAAGAAAACGAATTCTTAAAAAGAAATAGTGAAGGTGTTTCTAATAAAATTATATTTACATTAGAACAACAAGTGAAATCAATAGATGGTGAAAGAGATAAAATTAAAATATCTAATATTATTAAAAAATTACCTATTATAGATTCTAGATCTTTAAGGAAATATATTGAAAAAATAACACCAGGTATAAATTTAAAAACAACGGCAAGGACTGATGGAGGTAAGTCCTTGGACACGTTTCTTAGGTTCGGATCAAATTTTTTCTATCCTGAACTCTGAATACTTAATGTATTTACATAAGGAAATTAATTTTTTAGTTAGAGTATGTAACTTCACATATTCTGATATTATGATAATGCCTACATTTTCTAGAAAAATATTTATAAGAGAAAATAACAAAGAAAAAGAATAATTAATTTTTTTATTAAAATTAAATATTTATTAGTAAATATTAATGTTATGTTATACAAAAAAAATAAATATATATCTAATATTTTCTCTTATATAAATGAAACTATTGATAATTTATTAGGTGAACAACTTAGTGTTATCACATTACCTGATGGTGCGGTGTTAGTAAAAAAAACAGTTAAGGTAGTTGATATTAACTATAGTGGAGTATCATATGAGGAAATTAATGGTAAGGACATTTATTATATTAAATTAGATGATGTTAAAAAAGATTTTAACAAACCTTCTGCTGAAGTTGGCGATGAATTTGAAATTGAAATGATAAATTTTGATGATAATAATAAAGAAAATTTATCAGATTACTTCATAAGTAACAAAGTGTCACCAGAAACATTACAAAAAATATATACTGATATAAAATCAGGAAAAGTTATCGCAAGAAAAATATATAAAATTGGTACAAAACCATTTATAATAACTACGAATTCTTTAATGTTATTAGGAAAAGTTTTAAATGTAGTTAAAAAGAAAAAAATTGTTGTTAAAGATGAAAAACCACATAGTTTATGTTATTGTCTTACATTTACAGAAGATGGTTTAAAAGAAGATTTACCATTTAATAGTGGTGAATTTGTATTAGATCGAGACACTTTTGAATCTAATAATAATGATCAAACAGATCTTATAATAAAAAAACTTTTAGATGATTACGATTTTTGTGTTGATGAATATGGTAAATATATAAAAAATGGTAGAGATAGAATTGATACTAAGAAAAATTGTTCAGATATAGAAAGTTGGTATACAGATAGTGAAAGTTTAATGGATGATATAATTGCTAATTTAAAAAATGTATATGATGTAAAAGGGTATAAAAAAGATTTAGATAAGACAAAAAAAGAAAAAGGTGGTGTTTTAACAATTGGTGAAACGTTAAGTCAATATAGTGAAATAGAAATTGATTTTGAAAATGATGTTAAATATGATAGTTCAGGTAATATTACATTAGGTAGTGGTAAAAGAAGATTTGATATAGTAGGTACTTTTAGGGAAAATAGGGAAAGTACATTACTATTATATAAGTCTGGTGACTATTATGTATTTGGTTTTAAAAGTTCTAAACTACAAAATAAAAATAACGGTGGTGGTACTAAAATGTGTAAGAATAGAAAATGTGAAGAAAGAAAGAAAAATACAGATAATACCACATGGAGTGGTACAATAACCGAATTAAAATAGACATATTATGCCTGACGATATTTCAAAAAAATTAGAAAAATTAGTTGCAGAATTAAAATTATACGCTAAAGATATTGAGATTGGTTCTAAAACAATGGATAAAGAATCAATAAAGATATTAGAGGAAAAAGTAAAAAAATTAAGAGAGGAAAGAGATGAAAGAGAAAAAAATGGTTCATTAATTGGTGATGAGTTGGATAAAACAAAAAAGATATTAGAAGAAAATGAAAAACTATTATCAATTTTAAAAAAATCTACAACATTAACAGGACAATTTGAACTTAATTTTAGTAGTACTGCAGATTATTTAAGAAACTTAGTTACTGATTTTAAAGAACAATTTTCTATAGCACAAAATGTTGCTAGGGTATATAAACAATTAGGTAGAAATATCGGTGAAACTGGCGAGAATGCTAAGATAATGGAAAAAACATTTAAAGATGTATTACCAAGTTTTACAAGAATGGGTTTAGATAGTAATGACTTACAGAATTCAATTGAGAGTATTACTGAATTAACAGGAAGAAGATTTAATTTAAACGAAAAAGATTTAAAAAATATTGGTGCAATGGCAGAGGGGGTTGGTTTATCTGTGCAAAAATCCGCAGAGATGGCAGAATCTTTTATGTTAATGGGGTTACAGACTGATAAAATAGAGGAAAATATATTTGAAACTTATAAGAGTTCACAAAAAATGGGTTTAAATGCTAGTAAAGTTATTGATGTTTTATCAAATAATATTAGAAGTATACAAACATATTCTTTTGTTAATGGTGTAAAAGGTATGACTGAGATGGCAAAACAAGCCGTTAAGATGAGAATGGATGTTTCAGATGTTTTATCAATGGCTGATAAATTTTATCAACCTGAAGCTGCGATAGAGGCAGCAGCTGAGTTACAACTATTAGGTGGTGAAATTGCAGACGCTTTCGGTGATCCATTTACTATTATGTATGAAGCTAGAAACAAACCGGAAGAACTTGCAAAAAGAATTCAGGATATGACTGAAAATATGCTTCAACTTAACAAAAAAACAGGAGAGTATGAATTACCTGCTGAAGCTAGAATGCAATTTCAATCATTAGGTAAAACATTAGGTTTAAATGTGGAAAAAATGATTGAAATGTCACGTCAAACCGCTAAGATAAGAGACTTTAAAATGAAATTTACTCAAGTTGGTGATGAAGATATGAAAGAAAGTTTAGCAACTATGGCTAAAATGGGTAAGGATGGAAAAATGGTTGTTGAATATAAAGATGAAGCAGGTGAAAAAAAGCAAGCAAAACTTGAAGATGTTACTGAGGAAATGGCTAAGAGTATACTTAATGGAAATCAAACACAAGAAGAAAGTTTATACGATATTGCGGTTAACACTAAGGTTAGTGCTGATTATGTTAAAAACTTAAAAGAAGCTAGTGCACAAAAAATATCTCTAACATCAAATATTTATGAGGTTACTGCTGAAGAAATAAAAGATAGTATGTTAGTACCACTAGAAAACGGTATAGACGCACTTTTAAAAACAGTTACAGAAGTTGGTGAATCTAAGGCTAGGGAATATATGAAAGATATTGATCCAAATTCTACAACTTTATCAGACGCATTAACAAATTTGGATGATTTTTCAAAATTGTTAAAAGATGAAACTTTAACAGTATTAGAAAACTTTAATAAAAAATTTAAAGAAACAACTGACACAATATCTATAGGTTCTGGTAATACAAATGTAAAACCTGGAAATACTAATGATGGTATATTAACTAGTAGTGGAGAACTTTTCAGTTTTAATAGTAAAGATGATTTTTTCGCCGCAAAACCAGGTGGTGTATTTCAACAAGTTTTACAAGAAAATTATATGAAAGATACATCTGAAAAAATAGTTAAGGTAGATTTTGGAAAATTGGATTTAAATATTAGTTCAGATAACCCTAATATGAATTTCACACCTGAACAAAAGAACCAACTTATCACTATGATCACTGAAAGAATTGGTAAATCATTATACAATGAAGACATAACAGGTGGTAATACTACTGATGGTTTTAAATCAAGATTTGTATATAATTCATAAAAAATTAAAAAAATTTCAATTTACTATTGACTTTGTAAAATATTTTTATTACTAATATACAGGTCTTATAATATACAGGTCTTATAATATACAGTAATTAACAAGAAATAATAATATATAAATAACTAGAACAATAATATCTAGTTTATATAATAAACAGTTATTTACCTGAATTTTACTCGTGTTATATTTATATAATAGAATAATATAAATATGGCTAGTATTTTAAATTACAATAAAGGTTTATATTCAACTAAAGAATATAGAGATAAATTATTAGGTAGAAATCTACCTCTACCTGTAAATGAGACATTAACTGAATCTGGTTTAGTATCGAAGTTAGAAGATATTGGTAACGTTATAAATGTACCAATAAATGGTACTGCAAGTGAGAATATTCAAAGTATATATAATGAAGAAGAAAGAATGTTTCCTTTAGGTAATTTTTTTAGATTAACCAATAATGTTAATTTAAATAGTTATATACCACAAAATGATGAATATATAACATATGAATTAACTATTCCACCAAATTTGGGTTTTCCTTTACCCGAAGGTTTTGGACAAAAAGATAGAAGTCCATATCCATTTTCATATAACCCTGAAAGATTTTTTATATTGGGAAATAGTTCTCAAATAGGTGTTGAGAATCCATTAAATGTTATTGATGATTATAAGAGTTATAATTTCAATACTGAAAGTTCTTTGGGGTTAATTGGTGGACAAGAATTGGAAAAAGGTATTAACGAAAAAATAAGTTACGTTAGAGAACAGAATAATACTGATACACCAACTGTTGGAAGTGTTACGTTACCAAATAGTGTTGATGATTATATTAATATAGTTAGGGGTAATAAAATATATACAAGTATTTTAACTAATAATGATGTTGGTTGGAATGAATATAATGAAAGTACTAAAAATAATAGTGAATCAAATTTAGTAAGTAACATTGGTGGTGTTGTAAGAACTACATCAACAGAATCTAGAGTAAATACATTATTAGAAAAAACATCTGAGAAACAAGTATCATTCTTATTAGAGTTATTGGAAAGAAATAATTACAGACCTTTATATGAAGATAGAAGATTTCAGGGTACAAATAATGAAGGTTCAAATGGTAGATATTATATTGGTAGTGAAATAAATACTAATAGGGGTTCTTTTATACCAACAACTTTTAATGAAAAAGATTTTAATGATGTATCTGGTGGTGGTACTGTTGAAGGACAGGCAACAACAATAGATAATGACTATTATTGGGGTGATGGTTTACAAATATTAAATTTTAATGAAAAAACATTATTAAGTAAGACTAAGAATTTAGTAGATAATTACGATAGTGATGTTTATATAAATCAAACACAAAAATTCTTTAAAGATAAAAAGTTAGATAGATTAATAAGTAGAGGTAGTGGTATAGGTGTTACACCAAACCCACAATTAACTGGTGATTACGCAAGGGCGTGGACAGTAACAGATAACTATAATTATTCTAACGCAATTAGAAACAAAGGTTTATTTACATCAGAAAATGGTACAAAAGGATTTTCATCAACAAATGAGAAATCATCTTTGAGTGTTTTATTGGATAATGGTTTCCCTAAAGTACATCCAACAAGTGAAGATTCTGAAACAACTAAAAAAAAGTTTATGTTTTCTATTGAAAATCTTGCTTGGGCGGATAATTTGGCGGATTTACCATTAAGTGAAGTCGGACCTGGTGATTTATTAAGTAAAAATAAAGGTAGAATTATGTGGTTTCCACCATATGCTTTAACATTTGATGAAACAACAAATGCTAGTTGGACTACTACTGATTTTATAGGTAGAGGTGAACCAATATATACTTATAATAGTAGTAGTAGAAGTGGTTCAATAAGTTTTAAAATGTTAGTAGATCACCCTAGAGTTATAAATTGTTATAGAGGGAAGAGTGATAATTTAATTGAAAGATTTAATGCGGGCACTGTTTCACCTGAAACATTTTTATCTGAATTAGAATGTTCAGTTCCACAAACAGATTTAGAAGAGATTAAAAAATTAATACAGGAGAAAAAAAACCCTAAAGAAAATAAAATTGAGAAAAAGAAAAAAAATATAAATGTACCTGTAAGTATTAATAGTGGTGGTACATTTGATATTCAATTAACATCTGAATCAATTAATAGTATAAATGATTTCATAAAAAATGATTTATCTAGTGAAAGTAAAGTTACGATAGAATGTACAGGTTATTTAGACAATACATATGATACTAATACCGATAGTAGAAATAAAACAATTTCTAAAAAAATGGCTAGAGAAACATATGATTTAATAATTGCGGGTCTAACAACAGATGTAAACATAAAAAAAGTAAATAAAAAAATAATTGGTAAAGGTGTTTTGGGTGGTGTAACTAGGGTTAGTGTTAATATAACTAATGATGTAGAAACAAATGAACTTTTAGATAGTCAAGGTAAGATACCTGATAATAATGTACCACAAGTTATTAATTTAATTGATAATTTAATAATTGATGAAAATCAATATTTCGATTTTATTGATGATAATTACCCAAATTATTTTGATAATATATCAGAAAAAATACAATATTTCCAACCAGGATTTCACAGTATAACACCTGAAGGTTTTAATAGTAGATTAACATTCCTTAATCAATGTATGAGACAGGGACCTAGTGTTTTTGATAGAAAAACTAATGTTAATGGTGATGAAATTGGTGTACAACCACAAAATTTATCATTTGGTAGACCACCTATATGTATTTTAAGGATTGGTGATTTCTTTAATACAAAAGTTGTGATAAATACTCTATCTATAACCTATGATGGACCTCAATTTGATTTTAATCCAGAAGGTATTGGTGTACAACCAATGATTGCAACAGTAACATTGTCTATAAACTATATTGGTGGTAATTCATTAATTGGACCTATTAATAGATTACAAAATGCGGTATCATTTAACTATTATGCGAATACAGAAATTTATGATGTTAGGTCTGATAGTATTAGTAATGATGGTAAATTAATTGATGGTGTTAAATTAGGAGAACTAAAAAGACAATTGTTGAGTGAAGAACAATTTAGTAACTATCTTAATAATTTAAAAGAAGATGTACCACTTAAACAAGATGGTGGTGAAGGTGGTGATGATAGTACTGATGGGTTAATTGAAATTTCTACCAAAAACGAAGGTAATGTTGGTAAAATAACTATTAAAACAAAAGATGGTATAAAACCTAGTGAAGTTAGATTAGGAAAAGAAACTAATCCTAATAATAAATTAGAATATAAAATATTTTCAGTATTCACACCACAATTTATTGATGGTGAGTTAGTACTTTCAGAAGGTAGAGAAAGTTTAAGTGGTGAGGGTGATGAAAAAAATGAATTTCAGTCTACGGATAGTGATAGTATTACAAAAAATGTAGAATTAAAAGAAACTAATGGGTTAAGAAGTCCAACTGAGCTTGAGGAATTACAAAAAACCTTAAAGACACAAATAGCAGAATTGAAAGTATTACAATTACAATTTAAGAATAAACCTGATTCAGACAAAAGAAGGGAAATTAAAGAGCAGAATAAAAAAATTAAAACGACTAAAGAATCACTTGAAAAACAAAAAGATAATAGAAGGAAAATAAAAGTTATTGCACGTTTTAGTGAGAGACCTAAAAGGACTAAGGTTGTTAAAGTATTTACAATTACAGAAAATGGTTTAGAATAATATTATTATGGGTAGAGAATATTACGATAGATATAAAAATTTTAAGGTAGATGGTAGTTATAAACCACTACCATTTATAAGTATAAAACCAAAACCTACTGATAAAACAGTTGTATATGAAACAAATGTTTCTAGATTAGATAAATTTAGTCAGAAATATTATGACAATCCTCTATATGGTTGGTTGATAATGTTGGCGAATCCACAATATGGTGGTGTAGAAGAAAATATACAAAATAATGAAATAATAAGGATACCTTTTCCTTTAAATGATAGTTTACAACAATACGTTAGTGAAGTTGAAAAGTATAAAACTTTATATGGTGAATAAAAAGTATGACAGATATAAATTTCAAAACAAACACAAGAGGTAAGGCATTTATTGTTGACCCAAATCCACCTAACAATGAGACAATACCTTTAGAGGATATGTTCATTTATGTTAAATTTTCTGCTTATCCTAGAAGTAGAACGACATATAATGGGACTGATTTATCTGGTGACGATCAATTTTTAAATTTTGGTGTTGAGGATGAGGTTAATTTTATATCCACAAAAATAAGTTATAATGAAAATGGTAAAATTGATCCTACATTACAACAAACATATGCAACTACAGATTGGACAAATATAAGTTCTTTTGGGAATACAACTAGTAGTGGAATATTAGAAGGTTTTGGTATAAAAAGTATTTCAATAAAATATAATGCGAGTTTAGTTCCACAGGTAGACATAACATTTACTGATGTAAGGGGTTCTGCGTTATTTGATACATTGTCTAATGGTACTGATGTAACATCACCATATGCGGTATTTTTTAGGATGCCTTATCCTGTTTTTAGATTATCAATTAAAGGTTATTTTGGACAAAAAGTAGACTATTGTTTACATATGATTAATTGGACATCTAGTTTTGATAATACAACAGGTAATTTTGATATATCCGCAAATTTTTTAGGGTATCAACAGGCAATTTTAAATGATTTAGTATTAGGTAATATCATTGGTGTTGTTAATACTGAAAAAGGAAAAAATAATTTAAAAAAAATTTTTAATAAAAAAAGAGAATCTAATGAACAAATAATAGATATTGAACAATATAAATTAGATAATTTTATTATTAATATATCTAAACTTCAAGTTGAGGCACAATTAATAAAATCAGATTTAGATAGTTTTAAAGATTTTGAAAATTTAAAGAAAAAGGTTGGTTTACTAAGACAAATAAGGTCTTTTATTGGTTCACCATTACCAAAAGATTCTAAAAATGATGTAGATAAAAATAAAAAATATCTACAATTCCCTAATATAGAAAATCAAATAATCACTAATGGTATAGAGAGTGAAGGTACACAATTAACTTTAAATAGTGATTATCTTTCTATAAGAGATTTTTTAGTATTAAAATTAACAAAACAACAAGCATTTAAAAAATTTATTATTAATTTAAATGATGCGGTAAAACAATACATACAATTTATAAGAACTACTGAAAACAAAAAAACTAATAATAAAAATAACAATAATGAATTATATTTAGTTGGTGATGAAGATTTAATTGATTCATTTTTTGTTGGTGATTTAGATGATGAAGATAGTTGGTTAAATTATGTTAGTAGTTTCACTAAAGATGTTTCGGGTGATAGTAATAAAATACAAAGTACGTCTATACGAAACATTTTTGATGGTTTTCAAAATGTTGATAGTGAAATTTCTTTAACTAAGAATGGTAGGAAACTAGGAAAGGATTTAAATAGTAATTTTTCTATTCAAAGTTTTATAAGTGTTAGGAATATTGGTAATTCTTTACGAGGAAGTGTTTTTTCTACTGAAAATGATCAAGCAATTTTGATTGATTTCAGAACTCAAAGATCATTATTGGAAGCGAATATTAGGGATTTAGAAGAAAAAATAAAAGTTAAATTTAAGGAAGTAAGTGATGAACTTAATAAAATTTTACTTAAAAATCTTAAAGAAAATAATAGTTTTAGTCCAAAAATGAAGGATTCATTTGAGATATTAATGAATAATTCACAAGCAATGATTTCTACTATTAGAGATATTACCATAAATAGTGAAAACGCAAACCCAAAATTTAGAAATAGATTTCTGATAAGTAAAAATACTGATATACCTAATTCTTCATTAATTAATAATGATAAAAGTGTTGCTTTCCCTTCAATTTATAATGACAATAATGAAGAAGTTTATATTGGTTCATTGTTTGATATTGAAAAAACATTCTTCCCTGAAATTGATTTTGTTGATGAGGTATATAGAAATATTGTTAATAAAAAAAGTGTTATAGAAAACTTAACTTATGATGGTGATATTAGTTCAATACCTAACTCTGATAAATGGTTTCCTATAAATCCAATTGATTATAAAGATAATCCATATATTAGTTTAGGTTCGGACAATAATATTGAAAAAATAAATAATAGTTTAATTAAAACTATAACTACCAGAGTTTGTGTCTTAAAAAATTATTCAAAATTCAGTAACACATATCTTAATGGTGTACAAAATTATGCAAAATATGACGCAATTAATGCGAAAAATGTTATATACAATAAAAAAATAAGAGATGTAATAAAAAGTGATATTTTAGAAAGATTAAATCAGTTAAATAACACACAATTATTTGATGAAATAAAAAAAATATTACCAGATATTACAATAAATAATGGTGAAATAAATATACCTAATAATATTTTAGAAGTAGGTGATATTAAAATTACATCAGATTATTCTGGAAATAGTGAGAGTTCAAATTTTATTGGTTTAGAAATATCAGATATTGTCAATAACAACAAAGAATTGTTTGATGAAATTAGTAATGACAACACATATATTAATAAAGTTAGAGTTGAAAATGAAACTCCAACTAAGTATGGGGGTAATAATATAAAGACTACATGTTTAAAAGAAACATTATTTATTACCCCTGAAAATGATTTTGATAAATTAACTTATTCTGATATTAACCCAGATGGTAAATTTTTAAACAAAAATAGATTTAAAATTCCTATACTTAGTCTTACTTGTTCATATGATCAAAATTTAGTTGATAGTGTTTTTTATAAACAACAGTTAAACATATATGCAAGGTCTTTTTTATGTTTATCCACATTCCCTTTTAATTATATTAAAAATGGGTTTTTAAATATATTATTCACAAATAAAAAATATGAGAATGCTAGAATAGTGGAAATACCTGAATTATTCTTATATTATATTGGTAGTTTATTGTGGAGATTGGAAACTGATGAAACTGATGGAGTTAGTTTTAATATTAATTTAGATAGCAATTGTTCTTATGATGATTTTAGTTCACCAAAAGATAAATATTTAAGTAAATTTGGTTCTAAAAATGAAATTAGAGATATTGAAGAAGAGATATCAAAATTACCATTAAGTGTAAAGAATTTTTTCATTGAACAATTTAAAGATTGGACTGATAAAAATTTTAAAGATGACTTTACTGGTGACTTTGAAGAAATATTTAGAAATATTGTAAAAGATGAAGAAACGGCAGTTATAAAAAAATCTAAAAATCAAATAACTAAATTACTAATAAAAACAAAAAATTTAATAATATTTAATATTAATATATTTAACCCTAAAAAGAGTGATGTTTTAACTGTAAATGTTAATGATATATCTAATTATATAAATAATTTTAATGTTAATTTTGGTGGTGATAATTTAGAGAATACTAATGATAATCCTAATGAAAGTGATGATGATTTAAATGAAGAAACAGATAATGATATAAAATTGGCAATTTATCAATATTTTAAAAACGTAAATGATAAATGGGTTTCAGACACAGAAAATGGTTTTAATATTTGTGGTGGAAATAATTTAACAACAGACTTAATAGATTATTTTAAATTTATAGATAGAGGTTGGAATGATATTGGGGATAAAGTAGTTTTAGATTTAAAAAGTTTTGTAAACACCGCATCCAATTTAAATTCTAGTGTTTATAGTTTAGTTAGTAAAGTTCTTAGAGATAATAATTTTATTTTACAAATACTACCTAATTATATTAATTTTACTGATTTAGAAGAAGTAAAAAAAATATTTGCACCTCAAACTACAATAGAAAATAATAGTAGTTCTGGACCAATATTTTGTTGTATATATACAAGAGGAAATTCTAAACATCTTAATATAGATGAAAGAGTTACCTCATTTGTTAAAGATGGTTTTAGTGTTGATAGTGATGATGCACCTAGTGATATTTCAGATATTAATAATAGAGTAAAAGATTTAAATGGTGATGATTATTCTTTGGTTGCGTTTAAAGTTGCGTTTGGTAGTCAAAACCAATCATTATTTAAAAGTGTTAATTTAAATCAACAAGAACATAAAGAAACTGCGGAATATTTTAAGGCTTTATCAGAATTAATAGATAAAAGAGGTGGTAGTCAAAGATCGTATAAAGGTACTAACCTTTTAAGGTTGTTTAATACTAGATCTTATAGTTGTACTGTTGAATCATTAGGTTGTATGGGTATACAACCATTGATGTATTTTGATTTACAAAATGTACCATTTTTTAATGGTGCGTATCTAATAACTAGTGTGGATCATAACATTTCACCTAACCACATGACTACAACTTTTAAAGGTCTTAGACAATCTAAATTTAGAATACCTTTAGTATCTGATATTACTACTAGTTTGAAAATAAATTTGAATGATAGTATTGATATACCTAAAATAGAATTCCAACCTAACAATAGTAATTATAGTATAGGTGTTTTAAATCCTGATCAACGATTTGATTTTGGGGCGAATTTTGACATAGTTAAATTTAAAAGTATTGGTGTTACAGATAGTAACATAACACAAGAAACTTTAGATGAATTTGCACAACTATTAGGTGATTATGGTATTAATACTAATGCACAAGTTTGTATGTTTATTACTAATGTATTTAGACAATCTAATTATTTAAGTAAAAAAACATATGAATGGGAATTAGAGAGAACATCACCTAATAAATTAAATAAAAATGTTCTTTTTTATGGTAATATTGATAACCCTAATAATCAAAATAAGATAGTTAAACCTGTTTTAACATCTGATACTACTGATAATAAATATTATACATATCAACCTATTTTTAGTGGTACTAGTAATATATCATCAGATTTAACTGGTGAATTTATTTCATTTTCTCCTACTGATAATACTAGTAAATTAGATGATAAAAAGTTTTTAAATACCCAAACTGGTGATAAATACTTTTTTAGACCATTTGGTTATTTGTATGTTATTGGTAGAAAACAATATGAAGATTATGCTGGTGGTAATTTAATATCTATAATATCAAAAAGAAAGTCTATAGAAGAAAACAACAATTTAGAATCTTTAGTATCTAGTTTTGATGCTTCAATTTGGGTTTGGCAAAATGTAGAAGGTAACGGAAAAACTTGTTTTAAAACTATTGATGAACAGAATAAAGAAAATCAAGGTAAATCAACAATATTTAGTAGAACAGTTGAGATATCACAACAATTGGATGATTCAAATAAAATTAATGAATCTTTTAGTGTTTTTGAAAAAGTATTAACAAATTTTGTTGTTAGTGAACAAGATAAAACAAAATTGATAGATTTCTTTTCAGGTTAAAAATAATTTATTATATTTGTAACTATGGATGTAGGAAATATAGTAACAGATACACCTATTAAAGATGGTGATTTTAGAGTTTGTCTATCAATGGATGTGATAGACGAAACTTTACCTACGTTAATAGTAGGTTGGAAAAATGTAAGAGGTATTTACGGTAATGATGTTTCTATTTTACATAAAAAGATAAATGAAAGGACTTATTGGACTTTTAATAGAAGAGAAAGAAAGATTGATTTTGAAAAGGATTTAGAAAGTTTCAAAGAATTTTGTATAAATAGTTTTGGTGAAAATATTCCATATGTGTATTTAGATTTATTATATGGTAAAAAAAGGATAAATTATAGAATCATTAAAAAACTACTATCATTAAAAAATGTAACAACATACATTGATAACAATGGTATGGTTTACATTTATTCAGATAAAATAATATTTGGGGTAGATTTAAATGTTTTAGAATTTTTTGAAGGTAAAAAAGAAAAGGTAATAAATAAATTGAAGAACGTTAAAAACAACGTTTTTGTAGATAATGAGATATTTAATAGTAATGGGAGTCTTATAATAAAAGTCAAGAATAAGAAGAGACTAATCCCATATATTAGTAATATCTTAAAAAATGGTTAAAATTATAACTTTAGCATCTTTTGTTTTAGATGAAAAAATAATATCTTTTAAAAAATACCTAAACAAAAGATTTAAAATACAAGAAAATAACATATTTGAATATTCTTTCGATGATGATGAAAAAACGATATTAACATATCGTATTCATTTATATGATGGTGAAAGAATTAACACTAGGTCTTTTTTCCCACCCACAGTAATTGTTCACAAAAAAGGTGAATGTTTTTACACTATTAACGCATTAAATAGACTTATTGAATCTATAAATAATTTAGAAAGTGGTAATGTAAATCACAAAGATTATAAAATAGATTGGAATGATTATCAAAATAAATTGATAATTGTTAAACATAATGAATTAAAAATAATAGACATAAAAAGGATTTTTTCTTAAAAATATAATATTTATATAAAAACAAACATTATGGAAAAGAATAAAAATGGACAAAATCTTAATGACAACCTAGATGAATTTTTAGGTAAAAACAAAAATAACGACACAAAAGAATGTGTTGGTGAAGAGTGTATGATTAACGATGGAAAAGAAATCGTTGAAAGAGTTGATAAGATTTATAAAACTAACGATGGTAGACAATTATTAATGTAATATGAAGAAGAAAAACTTATTAGAAGAACTAAATAGACACAAACAACTATTAGAATACAATTTCTATGTAGAAGAAAAAAAGGATGGTGAAGACTTTAATGGTGATTTACTATTGGACGATATGTTTTTAACAGAACAGGATCCTATACCTGGAGATGAAGAAGAGGAAGAAGTAGATGTAGACTTAGATTTACCAGAAGAACCAACAGACGAAGAAATACCAACTGATGAAGAACCTATGGGTGATATTATGGGTATGGAAGATGAAGTTGAAATTGAAGATGAGTTTGCGGATGAACCTATGATGGATATGTCTTCTGATGAAGATACTGTTGAGGTTGATGTTACGGACATAGTTGATAAAACTGAACAAACAAAAGATTCTGTTGATTCGGTAAATACAAAAATGGATGAACTTTTATCTAAGTTATCTGATTTGGAAACACAAGTAACAGGTATGGATAATATCATTAATAAGATTGATGATTTAGAAAAAGAAATTGAAAAAAGAAATCCAACACCTGTGGAAAGATTAGAAATGAGATCTATGGACTCATACCCTTATAGTGTTAAATTAACTGATTATTGGGGTGACAAAGAAGGATATGAAGTAAATGGTGAAACAGAAGAAGAATACGTTTTGAAACAAAGTGATGTTGAAGACTTTAATGTGGACGAAATAAAAGGTTCTTTTAACCCATAATTTTTTTTATAATTCTTTAAATAAATTTTTTATTTATTTTTTTCATTTAAAACCCGATTTTTTCGGGTTTTTTTTTATTCATATATTGACTTTTTAAAAAACGTTTACTATAATTATAAAAAATTGTTTAACTAAAAATTTATAGAAATGAGTAACATTTTAGATTCTATTCTATCTCAATACGAGAAGAACACACAGGAGAAGTCTTCTAAACGTATGTCTAGTCAAGAAAGACTTAAAAAGTATTTTACCGAAAAACTACAAAAAGGTGTTAAGTCGGCAACTAGAAAATTTAGATTTATCCCATCTAAGGATGGTAAAACACCATTTAAAGAAGTTTACTATCACGAAAAAAACGTTAATGGTAGATGGGAAAAAATTTATTGTAACCATTTGAATGATGGTGAACATTGTCCTCTTTGTGAGGCGAAGAACGCATTGTACGAAGAAGGTTCTGAAAAGGCAAAAAAATTGGCTAGTGAATTTATTCCTAGAAAATTTTATGTTGTTAAAGGGATTGACAGAGACAATGAGGATGATGGTGTTAAGTTTTGGAGGTTCAAACACAAAAAGACTGGTGAAGGTGTCATGGACAAATTGATTCCTCTTTTCCAACAAAAAGGTGATATCACAGATGCAAGAGAAGGTCGTGATATTATTATTACCACAGGTAGAAATGACAAAGGTTATTCCGTTGTTCAATCTATTATGCCTGACGACCCTTCTATTCTTACTAACGAAAAAGAAAAGGCGGATTTGTGGTATAACAATGAGGAAACACATAAAGATGTCTACTCTAAGAAGAGTGAAGAATATCTTAACATTGTTGCAACTAATAAGACACCTGTTTGGGACTCTGAACAAAGTAAGTATGTTGCAGAAGAAGATAGAGAAGAGAAAGAAACTGCATCTTTAGAAGAAGAAATCAATTTAATGAAAAACGGGACTGAAAACATCTTTGGTAGTACACCTAATAGTGGTGGAGATTCAAATGATGATTCAGACGATGAACTACCATTTTAATTATGCCGAAAAGAAAACCTTTAAAGAAAAAAACAACAGATTTTTCGTCAATTAGGAAGAAGTTTTCATCTAGTGATAAATATAAAGAACAAAAATATTTTGATCTAGGTGAAGCCTTCCAAAAGGCGACAGGTTTACCAGGACCAGCAATGGGGCAAATAAATATGTTCTTAGGACATTCTGATACTGGAAAAACTACTGCACTTATTAACGCTGCGGTTGATGCACAGAAAAAAGGAATTTTACCTGTTTTTATTATTACAGAACAAAAATTCAGTTTTGAACATGCAAAAACTATGGGTTTACAAACTAACTATATTGAGGAAGTTGATGAATCTACAGGTGAGGTAAATGCATATTGGGATGGTTTCTTATTATACAAATTAGGTTTTGATTACATTGAACAATCATTTGAATATGTTAACGAAATATTAGATGCACAAAGAGATGGTGATATTCCTTATGATATTGTATTCCTTTGGGATTCTATTGGTACTATACCTTGTAAAATGTCTTTCGATGGTAAAGGTGGTAATCAACATACTGCGAGAGTTATCTCTGAAAAATGGGGTATGGGATTAGCACAAAGGATTACATCATCGAGAAAAGAAACTGCACCTTTTACAAATAGTATGGTATTCATAAACCAACCTTGGGTTGAACTACCTGATAATCCATTTGGAAAACCAAAGATTCAACCAAAAGGTGGGCAATCAATTTATTTGTCTTGTGCTTTAGTATTCTTATTCGGTAATCAAAAAAGTGCGGGTATCTCTAAGTTATCTGCAACCAATAAGGGTAGAAAAGTCAATTTCGCAATCAGAACAAAAATTGGTATATTAAAAAATCATATGAATGGTTTGGGGTATGCTGATTGTAGATTATTGGCAACTACACATGGATTTATCGAAGATGATAAAAAGGCGATAGACAATTATAAAAACGATTATAAGGTTTATTGGTCTGAAATATTTGAAACTGTTGGTTCTGAATCAAAAGATTTTGAAGTTGTTGAAGATGATTTTATGGAAACACCTGTTGATTACAATGATAATTGATTTCTTAACTTTTGAAATTATGAATTTTGAAAAGACCTAATAGACACAAAGTTTTCAAAAAAACATTACTAGTTGATGGTGATTCATTAATTAAAACCGCCTACTATGGTGCTAAGAATTTATATTCTAATGGTATCCATATAGGTGGTATTTTTCAATTCCTTACAATGTTAAGGAAAATGTTAAATGAAAACAGATTTGACAAAGTATATGTTTTTTGGGATGGTAAATTTAGTGGTAGACTTAGATATGACATATATAAAGAATATAAGTCAAATAGGGACAAAGATTTCTATGTTGAACAACCACCTTCCAAATTAGATTTATACCTTCAAAAAGAAAGGGTAATATCTTATTGTGAAGAGTTATTTATTCGTCAATACAGAGATGAAATCATTGAGGCGGATGATTGTATCGCCTACTATGTAAATAACTTGTCAGAAGGGGAACAAGTGGTGATTATGAGTAATGATAGAGATCTATGTCAACTCATAGATGATAATGTAAGTGTTTATGTTATAAATCTAAAGAGAATAGTTACCAATGAAAATTATTTAAACCATTTCAATCATATCCCATCCAATCTTAAACTAATTAAAATTATATCTGGTGACAATAGTGACAACATAAAAGGTATAAAAGGAATTAGTGAAAAAACACTACTTAAATTTTTTCCAGAATTAACTGAAAAAACTTTGACTTTGGAATATATTTTTAATAAAATTGAAACAATACAAAGTGAAAGAAAGAGTAGATTAAAAACCTTAGATAATATCTTAAATAGAGTTACTGTTGGTGTACAAAAAGAAAAGATATTTGAGGTTAATGATAAGTTAGTTAATTTGAAAAAACCTTTGTTGACTGAGGGTAGTAAAAATGATTTAGATGATTTAATTCATTCATCAATAGACCCCGAAGGTAGATCAACAAAAAACGTTTTAAAAATGATGGTTAGTGATGGATTAATGAATGCTATACCGGGTGGGCAAGATGGTTATATAAAATATTTAGAACCATTTTTACCACTAATAAAAAAAGAAAAAAAATTTTTTAAAAAATCAAACATTTAGTAAAGATGAAAAAAACTTATAAAAAGTATCCTTTTGAGTTTATGTTTTTAATAAACGACAACCCTATTGTTGGTAGAAATTTCCCAATAAATGGTTTCAATAAGAAAAGTATTTTATCTTATGAGGTGAAGGAAGTTGTTGACGATATAGTATCTATGATACAGAGATTCTTTAAGGATAATAGTTGTGAGTATCTTTACAGATATCATAACTACTACAACTATAAAGATAGTGTTAATATTGAAGATATATATGAAGATGAAGATACATTTAAATTTCAAATTAAGTATAAGGGTAAAGTAATATCTTCTAGAATATTTTCAGGAAATGACTTCCCACCGAAGGTTAGATATGATGTAGATATAAGAAAAATTATACCTAAAATCATTGAAAAAATACAAGAAACGTTAAGTCAAAAAAAATATACTCAAAAATATCTCGAATATGACTTGACTGACATATTTATTAATAAGTAAAAAATAAAAAGATGACGAAAAATCAAAGTTTAAATTTAGGGTACTTAGGGCATACGTTTCAGGTAAAGTTATTAAAACAAATTATTGAGGATCATAAGTTTTCTGAAGGAATAATACCTATTGTGACCCCTAATTACTTTGACAACGAGTACATGAGAATTGTTATCGTTAGTATTAAAGATTTCTATGAAAAGTACGATAAAATCCCTACTTACAATACAATATCGAATATTATTAAAACTGAGGTAAAAAGAGAAATACCTAGAGAAACTGCGATTGAGTTATTGAAGGAAGTCGAAAGTACTAATAGTAAAGACTGTTTACACACACAAGAAATTGCCATTAAGTTCTGCAAACAACAGGAACTCAAGAAGGCTACACAAAAGATTCAGAAGATTTTAGATACTGGAGATTTTGATAGATATGAAGAATGTGAAGAGTTAATTAAACAGGCTATATTGGTAGGTTCTAACAGGGATGAAGGTATTGATGTTTTTCATAAAATCGAAGATGTTTTAGAAGATGACTTTAGAGATCCTATACCGACAGGTTTGGTTGGTATTGATGGTTATATGGGTGGAGGACTTTCTAAAGGTGAGTTAGGTGTTATATTAGCGGCGTTTGGTGTTGGTAAAACAACGTTAATGACTAGAATGGCAAATAACGCATATTTAGAGAGTAAAAATGTTGTACAAATATTTTTTGAAGATAATCCAAAGGTAATACAAAGAAAACATATAACATGTTTTACGAGTATTGAACTTAATTCTCTACAAACTAGAAGAGATGAGGTTAAAAAACTTTTACCTAAATTTCAAGATATAGGTGGGAATTTAATTCTAAAAAAGATGCCTAGTGATGGTACAACTATACCACATATAAAACAATACCTTAAAAAATTAATATCTAGCGGTGTAAAACCTGATATTATATTTTTAGATTACATAGATTGTGTTGTACCAACTAGAAGTTTTGATAACGAATATAGTGGAGAAGGGAACGTTATGAGACAATTTGAAACTATGTTAACAGAATTAGATATTGCTGGTTGGACTGCAGTACAAGGTAACAGAAGTGCGATTGGTGCGGAATTAGTAGAGGCACATATGATGGGTGGTTCGATTAAGAAAGGACAGATAGGACACTTTATTATGTCCGTTGCAAAAACATTAGAACAGAAAGAAGATGGTACTGCAACACTCGCAATATTAAAATCTAGATTTGGTAAAGATGGTGTTGTGTTTGATGATATTATTTTCGACAATGGTACATTAACTGTTGACACATCAACATCAACAGATATTTCATTATTACAAAATCAGGGGGTAATGAAGAAGAAGGATCAAAAATTCATCGAAAGTGTTGTAAGTAAAAGTCGTTCATCTTTAAAATAACTTTTTTTTTATATTATCCTAATAAACAAATGATGTAAAAATCATTAGTGGGATAGTATACTCTTTAAACATAATAAAAAACTATAAAAAAATTAAAAATGGATTTATCTACTAAAATTTTATCAGACATTACAGTACATATGAAATATGCGAAGTATGTACCACAAAAACAAAGGAGAGAGACTTGGTATGAGTTAGTTACTAGAAATAAAGAAATGCATCAAAAGAAATATCCAAATCTAAAAGATGAAATAGAAGAGGTATATAAAATGGTGTATGAAAAGAAAATTTTACCTTCTATGAGAAGTTTACAGTTTGGTGGGAAACCTATTGAAATATCACCAAACCGCATATATAATTGTGCGTACCTACCTGTTGATCACGTAGACGCATTTTCAGAAACTATGTTTTTGTTGTTAGGTGGTACTGGTGTTGGGTTTTCTGTACAAAAACATCACGTAGATAAATTACCAGACATTAAAAAACCTAACCCAAAGAGAAAAAGAAGATATTTAATTGGTGACTCAATTGAAGGTTGGGGAGACGCGATTAAAGTTTTAGTAGAATCTTATTTTGGTATTAAATCCTCTACACCTATTTTTGACTATTCTGATATTAGACAAAAAGGTGCGTTATTAGTAACATCAGGTGGTAAAGCACCAGGACCTCAACCACTAAAAGATTGTATCCATAATATTAAGAAAGTTTTGGACAATAAAGAAGATGGTGATAAAATGCAACCTATCGAAGTACATGATATTATTTGTTATATTGCCGATGCGGTATTAGCGGGTGGTATTAGAAGAGCAGCATTGATTAGTTTATTTAGTGCTGATGATAGTGAAATGATTTCTTGTAAATCAGGTGCGTGGTGGGAACTAAATGCACAAAGAGGTAGAGCGAATAACTCAGCGGTTCTACTTAGACATAAAGTTACTAAGGAGTTTTTCTTAGAACTATGGAAAAGAATTGAACTAAGTGGTGCAGGTGAACCCGGAATTTATTTCTCTAATGATAAAGATTGGGGTACTAATCCTTGTTGTGAGATTGGACTAAGACCTTATCAGTTCTGTAACTTATGTGAGGTTAATGCGTCTGATATTGAATCACAAGAAGATTTTGAAAACAGAGTTAGAGGTGCATCTTTTATTGGGACATTACAAGCGGGATATACTGATTTCCACTACCTAAGAGATGTATGGAAAAGAACTACTGAAAGAGATGCGTTGATTGGTGTTGGTATGACAGGTATTGGTTCTGGTGTTGTATTGGGTTATGATATGAAATCTGCAGCTAAGGTAGTTAAAGAAGAAAACGAAAGAGTTGCAAATTTGATTGGAATAAATAAGGCGGCAAGGACAACAACTGTAAAACCATCAGGAACATCTTCATTAGTTTTGGGAACATCTTCTGGTATTCACGCTTGGCACAATGATTATTACATTAGAAGAATTAGAGTGGGTAAAAATGAGTCAATTTATAGTTACCTTAATAATAACCACCCTGAATTGGTTGAAGATGAAATTTTTAGACCACACGATACTGCGGTTATTTCTATTCCACAAAAATCACCAAAGGGTTCTATCCTAAGATATGAATCACCTTTTGAATTGTTGGAGAGAGTTAAGAAGATTTCACAAGAATGGATTAAATTTGGACATAGAGGTGGACAAAACACACACAATGTATCTGCAACTATATCCTTAAAAGAAGATGATTGGGAACTTGCAGGTGAATGGATGTGGGAAAACAGAAAATTCTATAATGGTTTATCTGTATTACCTTATAATGGTGGAACATACCAACAAGCACCTTTTGAGGATTGTACCGAAGAATTTTATAATAAGATGATGTCATCTCTTAAAAATGTTGATTTAACAAAAGTTGTGGAAACACAAGATAACACTAATCTTACTGGTGAAATTGCTTGTGGGGCGAATGGTTGTGAAATTGTATAGTTATGAGTATGGTAAATTCTAACAAAGATTGGGTATTTCAGGAATATATTAGACAAATAACCAAACCTAAACTAAGAGAAGATGAGTTTTATGTAAATGAAAATGGTAATTTTGTTTTAACATCTGAATACCTAAAAAAAAGAGGGAGTTGTTGTGGTAATGGATGTATAAATTGTCCTTACAAACCTAAACATAACAAAGGTTCAAACCTAATTAACTAAATAGAAAGTCGGAGAAATCCGACTTTTTATTTTTATATAAAGTATTTCCTTACAAAAAAATAATACTATAATATTTATATACAAATGGCAAGAACTAGATATATAAATATTGATTTCCCTTTTAGTGATAGTGATAAGGGTTTTTATTTTAAGTTAAATCAGACTAATAGAGATGCTATTAGGGCAGATTTGTTACATTTATTATTAACTAATAAAGGTGAAAGATTGTATTCACCAAACTTCGGTAGTGATTTAAAGAAATTCATTTTTGAACCTAATGATACTATCACACATGAAAAAATTAGAGATAATTTAAATGAAACAATAAAAGAGTACATACCTAATTTGATAGTAAACAGTATTAATTTTAGGAATGATGAAAATCAAGAATTAATAATTGTGGAATTGACATACACCGTCAATGAAGGTACATTTAGGAGTACTGATACTGTTACATTAACACTATAATATATGGCAAAGAAGATAGATTATAACGCTAGGAATTTTTCTGATGTTAGACAACAATTAATTCAATTTATACAGAAATATTATCCCGAAACATTCTCAGACTTTAATGACGCATCGGTTGGTATGATGTTATTAGAATTGAATGCTGCGGTTGGTGATATGTTATCATTCCATACTGATAGAATGTTTAATGAAACACAAATCAATTATGCACAAGAGAGATCTTCAGTTTTGGAATTGGCGAGAACTTTTGGTTTGAATATTCCGGGAAAGAGACCTAGTTTGACTATTGTAGATTGGACAGTAACTAATATACCTGTTAATGGTGATACATTCGACATTAGTTATGCCCCTAAAATTTTAAAAGGTTCACAAGCAATTGGTGGTGGTAAAGTATTTGAATTATTGGAAGATTGTGATTTTGCATCACCATTTGCGTCTGGTGGTATCCCGAATAGATTGATTATACCAAATATTGATGGTAGTGGTATCATACAAAACTATACACTAACTAAAAGAGAAATTGTTGTTAATGGTTTCACAAAGATATATAAGAAAACTTTATCTACACAAGATTTTAGACCTTTTTTAGAAGTTGTTTTACCAGAAGATAATGTTTTATCAATAGATAATATAATTGTAAAAGAGGGTACTAATTTTAGTACAACACCAACAGAGGAAGAATTTAGTGATTTTGATTTAAATTTCTTTGAAGTTCCTGCGTTGGCACAATCACAAATTTATATTGTTGATGATAATGGTGTTTCAGATAGAGAGGGTGTTGTTGTAGGTAAATGGAAAAACTCACCTAAAAGATTTATAAAAGAATTTACAGATAATGGTTTCTGTAAAATAATTTTTGGTGGTGGAGAAAATGATATTACGGAATTAAATGATTTTGTTGGTTGCAGAGGACAAATAGAAAGTATTGGTAAGAAGATAAATAACTTATCTTTGGGTGAGATACCTTCACCTTCTAGTACTATGTTTATTAGATATAGAGTTGGTGGTGGTGAAGATAGTAACTTAGGTCCAAATATTGTTAATAGTTTAGGTACGGTTACATCTATTGTTAATGGTGATGATTCGTCTATTAATACTATAATTAGAAATAGTATTAGTGTAAATAATCCAATACCTGCGTTGGGTGGAAAAGAAGAACCATCTGTTGATGAAATAAGAAATTTAGTTAGATATAATTTTTCGGCACAGGAAAGATGTGTTACTATAAAAGACTATCAAAGTAGAGTACCATTAATGCCTGGTAGATTTGGTGTCCCTTTTAGAACAGGTGTTTTAGAAGAAAGGAACAAAATCGTTGTTTATATATTGGCGTTAGATTCTATTGGGAAATTAACTACGGAGGCGACATCTACGTTAAAAGAAAACATTGCGGAATATTTGGCGGATTATAGGATGTTAAATGATTATGTTACGATTAGAAATGGTAGGGTAATTAATTTAGGTTTTGAAGTTGATATTTTTGCGGATAAGGCAATACCAAAAGGTGAGGTAATTAGTGGTGTTGTAAATTCAATAACTGATTATTTTGATATTAATAAATGGGATATGGGTGACAACATCTATATTTCACAATTAGTAGAAAATATCAACAATGTTAGTGGTGTTTTGAATGTTACTGATTTAAGAGTATTTAACAAAGTTAATGAAAATGGAAAATATTCATTAAATGAAATTGCACAACCATATATTGATGAAGAGACAAGACAGATAGATTTGTTGGGTAAATATACACTATTTGGTTCACCAAATTCTATGTTTGAGATAAAGTTCCCTAATAATGATATCAGAGTAAGTATTTCTACTAATTAATAGTTACTTTTTAAAAAAACATATTAGATTTAAAGAAAATAAATTAATTATGGGTTGTAGTACATGTAAACAAAATAATAGTACTGTTGGAAGTAATAGTATAAGTAATTCATTACCAAACGATATTACTGCAAATAATTTCTTTTTTAGATTTATAGCATTCTTTTCAGTAATGATTGCATTACCTTTTGTGTTATTAGTTCTTTTAGGGCAAATTTTTATTGCGTTTTTCTTTCCTAAATCATATGAAAATGTTAGTAAAAGATTTAGTGATGCTTACAAAAATATTATTGAAAAAAATATTAACAAAAGAAGGGAAAAAGAATATTTAAAAAGACAAGAAGAGTTTAAAGAAAAAGGGGATTATAGTGAAGATAGTAAATTGTTAGATATTGAGGTTTATGAAGAAAATAATGAAATAAAAAAATAAGATGGATAAATGTCTAAATCATATAGAATTAGGACAACACCAGGTGAAGATAATGGATTCTTAAAAGTTAATGTTGATCTTAATCAGAATTATGATTTTTTGGAATTATTAAGTTTAAAGATATTACAAACTGAAACTTATCAAAATTTTTGTTCTGAATATGGTGTTATTGCAGGTAGAATAATAATAAACAATGGTTTTGGTGTGCCTAATGTAAAGGTATCCGTGTTTGTACCTGTTGAAGACATAGATTTAGAAAATCCTGTAATATCTGAATTATATCCTTATAGACAACCATTTCCCGAAGAAAAAAACAATAGAGGTATTAGATATAATCTTTTACCCAGTACACAACAAAGTTTTGATCACACACCTGTTGGTACTTTCCCTAAAAAAAGACAAATATTAGATGATAATACTTATTTAGAGATTTACGAAAAGTATTACAAATATACAACAACAACAAATGAGGCGGGTGATTATATTTTATATGGTATACCCGTAGGTACACAAATACTACATTATGATATGGATGTTAGTGATATTGGGTTTCTTTCTTCAAGACCATATGAACTAATATCACAGGGTTTTAGTGAAGAGGAATTTGAAAATAGATTTAAGTTCAAATCATCTAATAACTTAGATAGTTTACCACAGATTATTACAGATAATAAAACTGTTGATGTACAACCATATTGGTGTGATAGTCTTAGTACGGGTAGTCAATTAGGTATTAATAGATTAGATATATCAATAGATGATATACAATTAGTTCCTACTGCCATTTTTATGGGTAGTGTTATGAGTGACGATGAAAACGATTTTTTAAGTAAAGAATGTGATGTTTCTCGTAGGATGGGTTTGATGAGTGAAGTTGTAACAGGTGCGGGTAAGATTGAGGCGATTCGTAGAACTGTTGATGGGGAAATTAAAACATTTAATTTTAACGACAATAGTATTGATGAAAATGGTAACTGGTCTGTATTAGTACCAATGAATTTAAGAAAAGTTGTTACAGATGAATTTGGTAATTTAGTTCCTTCACCTGATGGAATAAAAGGTATTGCGACAGAAGGTGATTATAGGTTTAGGGTTAGCATGGATTCTATTAGTACTGATGTAAAAGATACGCAGAGGGCGAAATACTTAGTACCAAATACAAACAATAATTTTAACTTTGGTGAATACGGTGGTGCGGATTTAGTTAATAGTACTGACTTTACTATAAATAGAGATTTATCTTTTATAACTAATGGTACACCTTATGAAAATGATTTAAGAAATCAATACAATTATTTAGAAGAATTTTTCCCTTTTAGGTGGAAAAAGGTGTATACAGTAAAACAATATATTGGTAGATTTCAAAAAGTAAGTAGTGACGAGGCGAGGTCTTTTATTGGTATAAAAGATATATATAATTCTGAGGGTGTAAATAAATTCCCATATAATAGGATAGACACTAGATTTAATTTATTGTATGCAATTATTTGTATAATAGTAACAATATTTGGACATGCCGTTGGTATTCTTAATGGTATTTTTAATTTATTTAATGGGTTAATTACTTCATTATGTGATATAAAAATATGGTGGTTTTGGTGTGGTCCTTTTTTTTCTCCACCAAATTATAGATGTCTTTTTAGTAGTATTATTTGTCAAGATTGTATAAAAATCTGTGACACTATTGAAGGAGAACCAAAATGTGAACCTTGGAGTACAAGATTTTGTGATGACAATACTAATAATTGTTGTAATGGTTGTTGTGGTAAAATACCATTAATACCTCTTAGTTGTCCTGAAGAAAATTTTAATAAAAAAATAACTTTAATATCTACACCTTTTGCTAAGGAAAAATGTGATACTCCATTTGTAGCGCCTTTTTCATGTTTAAATTGTGGTGGGTTACAAACACCAGTTATTAAAGATTGGGTTTCTTGTGTTTTAGAACCTGTTGCGGTATACCTAAAAATGTTAAAATTTGATTTTTATAATGATTGGGTAGGTGGTTCATTATATTTTCCATTAGTAAAAAGATTATATAAACTTAAAAAAGAAGGTAGAAGATTTGGGCAATTAAGGAGGGATAAATTTTGTGATTATGATTGTAGAATAATTCAAAAAGAAGATCCTTTGAATGTTTTAGGTATTATTTCTACTATTCTTACTGGTGGTTTAATACTTTTATTTGATGTTGATAGTATATATAATTTTGAAAATGATTTTCAAGATGAAGATGGTTTTAACCAATGGAGAGTATTTTTAAATAATAGTAGTAGTTCTGTAAATTTTGAGTTTGAAGGTTGTAGGGCGGTTATTAATCCTAATGTGACTACTGAATGGTATGGTACACCACAAAACGATGATGAGACAGATAACTTAAATATTGCAGTTAAAGAATTTTTATTTAAAGGTAAAAATAGTGATGATGAAACTTGTTATGTTAAATTTGGTAATTTTAACGATTTTCAAAATTTAATGAATATTGAAAACATACAATATGATATAGAAAATAAATCTTTAAATAATGTACATAGTAGACCTAATTACATTGAAATAAAAGATGGTAATGGTAATGATAAATGGAAAAATGTTGGTGGACACGGACACCATACTAATTTCTGTAGAAATACTAGAATGGTTGAAAAAACTGAATATTTTAAAACTACTTTAGATTGTTTATCTAACCCTGGTGTTGGTCCGATTGATAATTTAATCGGTAATACTGACGGTACGATTACTCAAGGTACATCTGCTGGTAATCCTAGTAATTATAATCAATTATTGTCAATTACTAGTGATTGTGATAATCCTGCAAATAATGAACCCCCAGCAAATCCGTGTTGTGAAAATCCTTTTTGTTTAGGTAACAAACTAGAAAAACCTAGAAGGAGTTATGTACGTGGTGGTAACGAATCTCAGTATGATATAGATTTTACGGGAGATACAACTTTTATTATTACTTTTATATCTAGAGATGATTTAGTAGATAATAGAATAATTATTTCCAAATATAGGGAAGATACAAAGAAAGGTTGGTATATTGAAACTATAAATGATGGTAATAATGTTGGTTTTAACTTTGTGTTTAGAGATGGTAATGATCAAATAGTGTATCAGACTGAAAAAATTGAACCATGGAATTTAAGTAATGATTATATAAATTTAATTTTTACATATGAAGGTAGATTTGGTACATTAACCGCTCCCTCTTCTAACCCTACACCTGCGGATTTTATAACGAACCTTGGAATTAAATTTGAACTTAATTATCGTGATGATAGTGGGACTTTTAAAAATTATACTGTTGATTTAGACGGTGAAACACCACTTTCAATAGAAAATCCTTTTAGTGGTGTTACAAATAATGATAATGATTTTGTTATTGGTAATTTTGATAATGTAAATGGGAATAATAATTTTATGGGTATTATTTATGCAGTTGCTGGATGGGATACAATATTAAGTGAAGGTCAAATAATAGATTATTGTTTTAATGTTTTATATAATAATTCATCTCAAGTAATACCTAATAATAAATTATTTGAATACAGAATGTGTAGAAACAGTGTGGTAGATAACGGAGATTATTTAATAACAGATTTTATAGATAATAGTTTAACATATAGAACTGATGGGTCAGATTTTAGTGGTATAACTTCTCAAAATTTTGATGATTGTTTTTATACCTTAGACAATATAGGTACTGCACGAGATGAATCAGATTGTGGTGGTGATTGTGAACCTTCTTGTCGTAGTAATGGTGTTGCACCTTGTCTTAATACTAATCAAGATGATGTAAAATTAATAGGTTTATTTGGTGAAGATGCACCACCAGAATATATAGATTATGTAAAAGAGAAAACACATGGTTTAATATCTTGGTATGAGAGAGAAATTTATTATACACCATATATACCTGATGGTAGAACATTTAATGGTGACGAATACAAATCTAATTTGATGTTACCAACAACAATTATGGAATTAGGTAGTACAACATATTGTGATATTGATGATGTTCCATTTATAATGGATAAGTTAAAACCAACAACTTTTCAAATAAGTACAGAAGATGTAAAATATTCAATTAATCCCCCTAGTGAACCAGTACAGGTTACAGATGATTCTGGTAATACTATTACTAATGAAATAAGAACAATAAATAAATTTACACCAAAAGATGGTTCTTTAAATTTAAGGGCGTATGTAGAATTATCTTGTTTTTCAACAGTATGTATGAATACCATTGCTAGTGTTAATAGTTCTCAGATTGGTGTTAATTTAATTGATAAAAATGATTTAGGAATAGAAATAGGAAATTGTTTTGTAAGATTTAATCATGATGATGAATTGCGTTCTTATTTCTGTAGAAAATTTAATGGTTATAAAAGTGATTTAACTTTTAAACATAATGTTCCCGGCTCTATTTTATATGATAATAGTTACGGTACTTATCCTGAAATAAAATTAAGAGATTCTAATAGTGGTATTGTTTCATACGAAATTAATGGGTTAACGGGAGTATCTACATACAATGATGATGATTTCTTTATTCCTGGTGATGGTTGTGGGTATGTTGATGGTAATAATACTGATTATTTTTATGGTGTTGCCGCAGGACAAACATCTGGTTTTATAAATTACCCTAATGTTAATAATGAAACAATCAATTTTGGTCAAAATGCACAATCTAATCCTGATAATGATAATGATAGTGTTGATGTAATAAGTGATGATAATAATGGTAGTGAAGATGTTAAAGGTATTAAATTTAATAGGAGTCAAACACCATACTATATGTATTTTGGTTTAGTACCAGGAAAAACCGCATTACATAAAACAGTATCTAAATTCTTTGCGGATAGAATAAACGCAATAACCTTACAAGGGTTAGAGGGTACAGATAGTCAGGTGGATCAAAACATCAATAATACACCAAATATAAATAATGGTGAAAGTAATACATTTAGTGTATTTAAAACTTGTTTAGGTGAAACGTTAATTAATACAGTTACTGTTAGTAACATTAATGGTGTGACAAATAATACGGGTACTGGTACAGGAACAAACACAGGTAACAATACTAATACTGGTACAGGGACAAACACAGGTACGGGGGTTGGAACTACGGGAACTAATCAAATAGTAAATGTTGATTTAAGTTCACAACAAAGTTATACTATCACAAATATATTAGATGGTGGTACATTATCTAATATAATTATACAAGGTACAATTAATAGTAGTTTACCTAATACAGAAATTTTAATAGAAACTAACACAGGTTCTATAAATGATATATCTTGTAATACTCCACCGGGATTAGGTTATGTATTTTTTATTAATAATAATATTGAAAAACAAAAAATTGTTTTACCTAATACAAATAATGATGTTGAAACTATCAGTAGTAACTTAACTAACTTTACTTACAAACTTGAAGTTGGTAACAATTGTTTAGATAATACTAGTCAAGTAACAATTAGTGTGAAATAATGGAAAAGACAAATAAAATATTATTAAATAGTCAGAGATTACCCAATAATGTGAATGTAAATACACAGATACAATTGGGTATGGAAAATACAAATAAACCTTTACCATTAAACGATATTGATACAACTATTAGTCAATATGAACAGTTTGAAAAAGAGAGGAAAGAAAGTACTATTTATAGGTTTTATGGGAATGTGAACCCAATTATATCAAACCCATTATTTAATGACAATGTTAAGATATATTTGACAGGTGAAACAGGAACAACACCAAAGGCTAAAAAAATATTTTCTAGTGGTATCTTTGAAAAAGATGGTTGGGTTGGTTATTACAACGATGAATTGGATGAAGATGCGTTAGATTTTAACGATAACAAAAGTGCGTTATGTGAGTTTTTTCCTTTCGACCCTGGTTACGATAGATTGTCTATGTTAGATAGTGATGGTGTACCAAATTATTTAATGAAAATAACATATCCATATGAGAGTGTTGATGATGTTGTTTTATTAAAGAATAACTCGAATATTTCTATTAAAGATGGTATACCTGTTATTGGATTGTTTGAAATTGAAATTAATGGAAGTAAATATACAGGTATTAAAACATTAATAAATCATGGTTTATCCGAAGGTAGTAATGTTAATTTATATAATTTTATTGATAACTCAACATCTAGTAGTTTAAAGTTAAATAGTAAGTATTTTAGAGTTATAAAATTAGGAAACAGAACAAATGACGATAGATTTAGGAGTTTTGTTGTTAATATTGATCCACAATTTCTTAATTTTAACATTGGGGTGTCAACAATTAAAAGAGTTGTAAGGGGTGAACCTTCACAGTATTATGTAAGAAAATTTAAATCATTAACATCTGGATATATAGATTACGATATGTATCCTGCGGCATATGGGGTTACATATTTTGATGATAGGGTTGTTGCCTTTAACTTTAAAACTGATATTGATGTTAAAGGGTTAAGAGATAATTTGGGTAGACCAATAACTGAATTATATTTTACTGTGTTAAAAAATGATAATGATGCGGATCCAAATTCTATTAACACACAATATTGGTTAGAGGGACAAAAAAATCTACCACCACCAAATAATAATAGATTTTGGACAACAGTAAAGGGTGGTTATAATATAGAAAAAAATGAAAATAGTAATTACGATGTACGTTCAATAGGTGACGGTAATTTTGTAACTTCAGAATATTATGAAAATATTGATGAAAGTAATGACACATTTGATGGTGATATTGTAGAATATAATAATAATGAATTATTAGAAAGACAATTAGAAGAGGTATATCATAGAGTAAATACTGTTTATAGGGAAGATATAAAAAATAAAAAAGAAGGTTATATATACAAACCATTTAATAAGATACAAATTAGACAATACGCAAATTATATAAACCCTGTTGTTGATTTACAATCTGTAATAGATAAGTTTAATATAACAAATCCTGTTGATATTGATAACTTAAAAAAATCATTTGGTATACCTGATTATGCGTATGAAATTACTACAAATGTATATAAATGGAGAACAATATTAGAAATTGGTGAATTCGATACAACTGGTGGTGGTGTTAACTATCCTTTTGAAAGTGGTGCACATTATGTTTATTTAGATAAAAGGTTCTATTTCCAAAGACAAGATCCACCTTGCGATTTTTCAATCACAACAATAGAACTTACATTTCCATTGGATAGTGATGGTAAAAAAGATTTTTTAAATTATTTAAGTAACCCTACATTTTTAAATTATGAGTTAAAAGATGATAGTGATATTAAATTATTAAATGATAATAAAAACGACTTATTAGATTATCCGATTGGTAAGCCACCTATTAACGTTTTTGTTAATTTTGTCTCATATTTTGGTGACTATGAATTAGGAGAAAGAGATGTTGCGGGTGGTTGTGTAGACTTATCATTATTAAAACAAAAAACTATTGACGATGTATGTTAATAAAAGAAAAATATTAATTAGTAGTTTAGGGACTGGTAGTACTATAAATATAAATTTAGGTACTAACTTTTTTCCTGTTGATAATTCTGAGTTAATACAGACAAAGTTTGTTGATGAAGAAGTTCAAAACTCAATAAACCCAATTGTTGATTATAAGAAATTAATTTTCAGACCTACAGATAATGATTACAATTATATAAGTAAATTTAAAATAAATTTAAATTTTTATACACCTGAAAGTATTAAAAATGGTAGTCCAGAACATAGAGGTACAGGTGCAGAACCTAGTGTTTATGCAGATTTAGATTTTACCTTTGATGATTTATTTTGTAGAACAAATAGATTTATAAATTCTTTTATTAGGGTATCTTTTTTTGATACACCTGTAAGTGGTGAAAATAACTTATTATTTTTTAGTGATATATTCACACAAATAGGTGACGATCAAAAAAATGATGCGGGTTTTCCGTTAACTAATAATGAATCACCAATAAGTTTTGTTTTAGGGGATCCTGTTTTAGAACCTGATGAAATACATGAAGGGTTTCATATATATTGGTTTAAAGATTTAGTAGATAACGCACCAAACAAAGAATATGATGTCTATATGGTTGTACAGTTCAACAACGCATTAAATGGTAGGATTTATCAATTAGGTGCGTCAAAAGATTTTGATTTAAATAATATTCAACTAAACACTTTAGATGGGGAAGAAGGTATATTATATTTAAAAGTTAGATTAAAAAATGATAATGGTGAATATAAGTATAAATTTTTACCTAATAATAAACAAGAAAAAGTACCACCCGGTGTTAATATGAATCCTTCTGATGGTTCTATACCAACACTAACTTTTTGGCAAATTACACCTTAATAATATTTATAGTTATGAAACTTATATATAGAAAAAGAAATTTAGAAAACTATACAGTTAGAAACATACCTAAAAGTGTTTTGGTAAAAGACTCTGATGGTAAAACTGTGATAGATGAAAGTAGTCCTAACTATTATTATGGTACTATACCAGAATATAAAATAGATAGGGAAGGTAATTTTATATTAGATAGTAATGGTAATAAAATAGTTAACACTATTGATATAAATATATTTTTAAAACAAAAATATGATGATATGGGTTTGTTTACGGATAAACCATTTGTACCAAAAGATGAAACATTAGTACAGAAACCACAAAACTTTAATGCGTTTACTTATGGTAGATTAGCGGGTGCACCTGTTGATTTTTACTACACAAATAAAACTATTGTTAATGGTACTTCTGATGATAAATTACTAAAACAAGTAAAATCATATAGAAAAGATAGTAGTGGTAAAGATGTTTATGTACCTAATTTAAACACATCTTTAGATGATAGTAAATATAATGGTGTTATATCTGAAGATAATGAAAAAATAACCTATAAAATAGGTGCAAATAAAAATAATATAAATAATACAGGAGTTGAATTCACAACGTTTAAAAATGAATATGTAAAAACTACTGATGAGTATGGAAGAAATTTAACATACTTGTCTACAAATTTTGTTGCGAGAAATGGTGGTATGAATGAATTTAATACTAGCCTAAGTGCAACAACAAAAAAAGAGGAATATTTAGGTGTTGTTTTTAAACCAGAAGTTGAGAGTACAGTATTTATTAATAGAGGTATTGCGGATGTTTTTGAGAGACACGCAATATTATCTGAAATAAAATCAACAAACGATATTGATACTAACAGAGGTGGATTTATAAGAAGTTAAAAAAAGATTTATGGCAACAGGAAATTATGGAACAATAAGACAAGCAGATGTAGCAGTAGAAGACGTTGAAATTTTTTACAGTTACACACCAACAAGAGAGTCGTTGGTAAATGTAGATTTAATACCTTTAGATCCTGCAGAAGTTTTAATACCTGCAACTAACCCTAATAATGTTAATGAAATTTTTGGTGGTTTATACACATTAAAATTACCAACAAATGTTTTTGGTAGTAAAGGTTATTATAATATTGTTATTAGGCCTAAACAAATAAGGGCAACGATACAAGATTGTTCTGTTTTGGTAGATAATCAAGATGTAAAAGGAATTGTATTCGATATAAATCAAATAGTTAATGAAGATAAAAGTAAATTTGAAAATGGAAATTTAGTAGGGTATAGAATTGAATATTTAAAAGAACAAACGGGTACTGGTCAAGATAAAATACAAAATTTCTTTACTATTATTACATCAAATAATAGATCTTTACCGATATCACAAAATCAGGGTAATTCAAATGCTACACAAGCATATACTTTTAATGATAATTCTTCATCGGTATTTTGTACTGTATCACCTTCGTCTGCACCATCAATTAAACCTAATGCTATTCCATTTATTGGTAATCCACAACAACGAGTTATTATTACCAATACTTTTTTCGATCCAGTTATGTTAGAAATTGAAATGGTTGAGTTTGATGATGAAACTTTAGCATACGCATTATTCTCAAATCAAACAAAATCTTTGGAAGATGGTATTTATACTATATACAACTTTGGTAACGAGATTTATAGACAATACAATTTGTATGAAATTAAAGATAGATTTAGTGGTAAACCATTATATGAAGTTAGAGAACAGAAATTTACTATTGATCCAACCAAAGATTTTGATGACATAAGTAATACATAAAAAATAAATGGATAACGATAGAATAAAAGTACCTGGTTACGCAAGAAGGATTTTTTTTAACGATAATATTGAGTATCGAAATTTTAGTCCCGATTTAGTAGGATTCCAACTTACTAGTAACGGTGGTACTACTCTATTCACTAATGGTAACTTTACTATATCAGTAAACTTAGACCCTAAACCCAATGTTTTATTTAAACAAGGTACAAAATCTAAGTTTTATACACTTAATGATGTAACTGATAGTACAGAACAAACAATAGAGAAAAACCAAAAATTAAGATTAAATATAGACTTAACTAACCCTTTAAGTTATATTTGGTATGGTTCTGCTAAAGAATATATTAGAGCATCGTTATTAGAATTACAAGAAAATTTTCCTGCGGCAATTTATGTGGATACAAAAGTTGGTAGTGTTACAGGTAATAATATTACAGATTTTACTTATGATATATCCGCAGATGAATCGGTATTCACAGTAAATAGTAAGTATTTTGTTAATCCTTACAACATAAAATATACTGTGGATTCACAATTTGTTGCGACAAATGACACTACTAATCCATTAAGGAATTTTACTGTTAATTATACATCATTTGTTATTGAACACAATGGTATTAAGAAGAATGTAAAAAGTATTAGTGCGGCAACTCAAACTACAAATTCTGACTTAGTAATAACAGTTGAGGGTAATCCATTTCCTGAATTGACAGGGATTTTTATACCTGAATTATCTTTCTTACAAAGTGATCTTACTGGTTCAATACCATATTTAATAAAACCAAACGAAGAAGAAATAGAAAAATTCTTTTCAGGGTTAGATGATTTACAGAGAAATATATTAAATAGAGATATATTCCCACAATATACTTTTGAGTACATTACAACTAAATTTACGGATGATGGTGTTATTTTAACGAGTAAAGAACTTTTAACATTTCCAATATTAGAAGATGGGTACAATTTAAATTTCTTTGATACATTTTACATAGAATATTTAGATAATCTAACAATTATAGGGGAAGATTTAGATGAGAGTTCAACAGATATTATTTTAAGAAAATATACTACTGAAGCAATAAGTAGTTTTGATACAATACCTAGAGGTGATGGTGAAGACTTAACATTAAATGGTGAAAAGGCGACAAAATTACTTAGAATATATGGTGTCGAATTTGATGAAGTTAAAAAATATATTAATGGGATTAAATTTGCACATGTTGTAACTTACGATAAGAAAAACAATGTACCTGATGCCTTAGTAAAAGATTTGGCGTATATGTTAGGTTTAGATAAGTTTAATTTTGTTGAAAATATAAACTTTAATAAGTTGTTTTTACCTACTGAGGGTGAGGGTTCATTTAGTGGTTCACCAAAAAGTATGAGTCAAAGTGAAGTAGATATTGAACTTTATAGGAGGTTAATATTAAACTTAGCATGGACATGGAAAAGTAAGGGTAGTAGAAAGGCAATAGAATTTTTGTTTAGATTTATTGGTGCGCCTGAGTCCTTAGTTAATTTCGATGAGTATATTGTTATGGTTGATAAACCATTAAATTTAGAAGAAATTAAAAAATTATTATATCTATACACAGGTGAGGTTAATTTAGATAATATTCCATATGATGAGAATGGTTTCCCATTACCACCAATAAATGGTGAATTAGTTGTTACAGATTTTATAAATCCTGAAACAGGTGAGTTAGTAGTTAATGGTACTACTGAAATGTATTTCCAAAAAGGGGGTGGATGGTATAGAGAAACATATGGTTCTGATGTGGTAACTAATTTAATGGGTAATAATCCACATATTGGACCTTATGATGCGGGTGGTGAGTATTTAAATTATTTTAGTAGATGTTATGTACCTAATTTTGATAGTACGCCAACTGTTACGGTTAGTTCTGATACAATATATCAAAATTATTTCATAAATTATAATTATGGTATATTCAATGGGATACCTAATAATTCTGATATATACACAACACAACTAACTTTTAACTCTAATACTGGTAATTATCAACCTATTGATGGGTGTATAGATGTAAATTACAATATAATTGAAACACCATTACAAAATGATGGTAAAACTACATATCAACAACAATATGAACTAGCGGAAAAGGCGTATAACGAATTTTTAGATAAGATAAAAGTTGATAGTTATTTACAATACTCACCAGAATGGCAAGTTATTAAGAGTAATTTTGAAGTTGCAAAATACAATGTTAATAATGAAGTAGTAACAGAGGGGGGTGGTATAAATAAAACATTAGAAATATGTCTAAATGAATTAGAACCTAACAATATAGAATATAGTTGTGATAATTTAGAGGTGGTTGAGTGTAGCCCATTTATTTATTACAAAAATTCTGATAGTATAAAGGTATCTTTTGATGAATTTCCCACTTGTTGTGTGAATAGTGGTGGTAGATATGTTAATTATGTAAATGAATATGGTAGGAGTACAGAATATTGTTCTAAATTAGCACCTTGTATTGGTGATCCTGTACAGATATTAGATAATGGTGTTGTTGTTTTTGAATATAAAAATAATACAGTTCCAAATAACGTATATACAATATTTGGACAATGTTTTCAATTAACTACTAATGGTGAAAGTTATTTAGAACAACAAGAATTAACCGCAGAAGAATATATTAAAGGTTTAGACCCAAATAATTTACCTATTAATTTTTATGAATATTTTAATGAGGTAGATTGTATTGTTAAATCTTCTGTTAGTAGTCCTGAATGTTGTGCGTGGCATGGTTATGATTTTACCATAATAGAGGAAGGTAAAAATAATTTTATTGTTTGTACACAAAAGGTTATGGATGTTGGGGATACTGTTGTTACAATAGGTATTGATGATGTAGATGGTTTAACATTAGAACCAACACCTATGTTAACCACACCATATATTAATTTTGATTTGAATAATAGTTTTTATTCTCTACAAAATCCAATTGGTGCGGTATATCAATACTATTCTACTGAAATATTTACAGATTGTTTTAACGAATCAGTATTAATTAAAAATGTTGTAGGTAATACGACAGTACCATATAACCCTAATTCTGTATTAGAAGACCCTACACTAATGAATCCTGAGAATTGGGAAGTAAGTAGTATAGATGAATATGGTAGAGTTAGTTTTACTCCAAAAGTATTTGACAATAATTTTATATTAGATTGGTATAGTGATACGTTATTAAGTGATTTATATAAGAATGTTGCGGACTATTATGGTTATGAGTTTGGTACATTTACATTTGATTATAATAATAATGTTTTAATACCATTTACAGGTGATAATCCACTCACTATTAATCCAAATTCTACAATAATTGCTGCGGTAGACCCCACTAGAATTGGTTGTGACGAATTTAATAATGTTTCGGTAGTTTTTGCGAGTGAAAAATGGCAAGGTTTTACTTTACCAGAAGTTAATGATTGTGAATGTAAAATAGATTTTTCTTTTGATTATATGTTAAAATATGAAACAGATAATCTTATTAGTTGTGCGATGAAACAAACTTGTTTTCCTGCATTTTTCTATGATAATTCTTTAGATAATATAAATTGTTTAGATTTTGTTGCGTTTACAACAAACGAGGATGATAGTCAAAATATTCAAAATAGTTTTAATGATTTAGATAATAAACAAGATGAGTATGTTATTTGGCAGAATACAAATGTTATAGAACCTAATGTAGAATGTTGTAACTCAATAGGTGGTAATGTTGTTTTACTAAATGATTGGTTGACGAGTGATACATCAAGTAAATCTACAACTAAAGGGTTTTTTAAACAATTTAAAGATATAGATTTTACTAATGGTACATTATCAGCGGTTGATGACTTTAGTGTACTTAATTCTTTAAATTTCAATTATGGTGATATGATTCAATATGTAGAATCATACAAACAAATAAAAGAGGAAATAGAAATACTAACTGACAAATGTTTTGCGTTTGATTTTACCATACAACCTTGTGATATTGACTATACACAATATATAAGAACAGAAAGTGTTTGTTCTTTAGATGTACCATTAGAGTGTGGTTTTTGGAGTAGTATACTTAGTGATTACTATGGGTTAAAAAATGGTTTAGAAAATTTAATTTCACAATACCAAAGTTTATGTTCTGATTTTGATACATTTACAAATGATTTAACTGTTTATGAAGATAATATTAAAACAACTACTGAAATTAATTCATTGAATGAACAAAAGGTAGAACAATTAAATATTATCGAAAATGAACAAAAACAATTAAGAGTATTATTAGATGATTTACAAAATCAAATAGAACAAAAGAGTAGTGATAATATCACAATACAAAAGGCAAGCAACCAAATTGATAACCAATTAGATTGTTCTATTTACGAATTAAAGATAAAAGAGATTAATAATTTCGATTATAATGGTTATTGTAATTCTAATATACTACCCACAGGTAATAAACTTACAGATAGTGAACTTTATAATAATTGTGTTAAGACTAAGACATTAGAAAATGAAGAATTAAAGAAAACTTATAATCAGTTATTAACAGAATGTAATAATGTAAATACATTAAATGAACAGTTAGTAAATGCTAAGTTTGATAATAATAGTGTTTTAGTAAATGAGTTAGAAAAAGAAATAGTTGAGTCAGAAACTAAAATTAATGAATTAACTAATGATGTTACCAACGATATTAATTCCAATGAGGCGTTATTAAAATCTGATTTAGAGAAAAATGATAATATTAACACAATTAATAGAACTGCGGAACTTTTAAATACTACTACTGATAATATAACGGATAGTGAAGGTAATTTAGTATTAACTGATTCACAAAAAGTTCAATTAAGTATTATTTTTGTTAGAAATCAAACACAAATAAATGAATTAAGAGTTGAACAAGAAGAAAATCAAAGTTTATTTAATACTAATATAGAAAATAGTAAACAGATAACTAGTGGTAGTAATAATGAGGGTGAAATATTATTTTCACAATTACAGGATCAAGGTGGTTCAACATTACCACCAGATCCAACGGGAATAGTTGGTTGTACATTAACAGGTGTAATTACTGCAATAAATAATAATATAACAATTGGACAACTACAGATATTATCACTACCTGCGGATATTTCGTGTGCTACCTATTTTAGTGAACCTTGGGTTGTTACTGGAATGCTTTCTAATGGGCAACAAATATATAGAAGAGGGTGTTGTGAAGGTGTGTTACTTAACGATACTAATACGGGTGGTGGTACTACAAGTACGGGTACTGATGGTACTACAACTATTGGTATTGGAGAAGGACCGACAGGTACGGATGGAAATACATCAACAAACACAGGTGGTGTAACAACAGTACCTAATGGTACGGCACCTGACTTATCTACTTGTTGTGTATCTAAGAAATTAGAAAAAATAGAAAAGGCGTTAAATGATGTTGATGTTAGAATAGTTGAGATTGAACAATATACTAGAACGTGTTACGATAATTGGTCTAAAACTGTATTATATCCTAATTTCACAACTTTTGAGGAAGAAAATGATAAAAACTATTTAGATTATATTGATGATTTAAAAATTAATTTTAAATTGTTTGTTGATAATAATGATATTGATGTTCAAAATAACATTGACACATCATTGACTTATTTACCATATACACAATCAATTAATCCGATATGGTCATTTAACCCAACAAGTGGATATACAGGTATATTCATAGAGGGCGAAGAACAACAAGTTGCATTAATAGAAGATGCGATATTCACACAACTTTCGGAACAAAATATACCGTTTACACCAGAATTATTTACTAAAAATTGGGAGACATTTAAATTTAGTTTACCTGATTGTGTATGTGATGATTTAAGAAGATTATATCCTAATAAACAATTCTATTTCTCCATAGAAATAGATAATTATGAGTGTTCTGTTTGTTTATTGGTTGATAATATCAATATTAATATTACAGATTGTAATAATAATACTGAAGTTTCATTAAATGATTGTTTCATACCACAATTAAGTTGTGTAAAAGATAATAAAAAATCTTGGGTATATACTGATGGTGGTATTATAAAAAAGACTATTTTCCCTGATGGTGAATGTAATACTGGTTCTACAATATCTTTTGAGACAGTTAAATTACAAAACCCAAAAGAAAGACTTTGGACAGATTTAGAGTATAGATATACCGATTATGATGTTTACCATTCAGATTTAATTATAAATGTTAAAAATACTACATTTAGTATAGACCCTGCAAAGGCGATAGAATGTGATGTATTTGATTTTTGGAAAAATATTGATTGTGACAATTGTGATAAGAATTGTTCGGGAGATAATTACATATATCAATCTTCTGAAGATTTTATATTTATGGATTCTGAGGACTATCTGTTTATGGATCAGTCATCTTTGTTACCAATTAAATTTAGTGGGGATGTTGTTTATACATCAACAACACCTGATAGTTATGTTTTAGATTTTGATGATGTTGTTACATCAGGTTTAACATTTAGTTGTAGTACATATACTGATATATTAGAATCACAAGTTATTAAATTAAAAAACAATTACTACACATTAACTAGTGATTATACAGAATCAATAAGTGCAAGTTATTATGATTTATTAGAAAAGGGTGGTAGTTTACCAAAATTCTTTATACAACAAAGTAACTGTGTTGGTGATATTTTAGTTATTAACAATAATCAAGAATTAGATAACCTATTTGGTTTGTTAGTAGAAGAAAGTGATGGTACTATTGGGTTTTATGAAACTTACATATATACAGGGACTTCAATTTACACAGGTGGTACATTACAAGGGGTTATAAGTGGTGTGACTGCACAAACATTTAATCAGGGGAGTTCAATAGATAAAACTTGTTGTGAGTCTTTAAATAAATTTATTAATAGTGGTGGTGTTGATGGTTTAGGTTTAGGTAAAAATTACCAATGGGATTCTGATTTAGAATTATGTAGTTGGAGAAGTTTAAAGTCAGATTCTAGTGATAATGATTGTCAATATTGTGGAACAGTTAGTGGTTGTACGGAAGAAGAAATAATTTGTGTTAAACCATTAGACTTCTTAGATGTATTACCATCAGAAATTAGTATTAAAGAAGTATTTGATACAATAGTTGTAAGTAATTTAATTGATGTAAAGAGTAGACAAACTATTAGTGATTATCCATTACTAAGATTATTTTATCAGTTATATTTAAATGCGAATGGTTGTGGAAAAGATTTAACAGGAAGATTCACATATGATAATATGTTTGAATTTATGGATAAGATTGGTGACTATTGGTTGGATTTAATAGAGGAAGTTGTACCATCAACAACAATATGGGATGGTTGTGACAATTCTGGTAAAGTATATAGAAACACCATTTTCGATCAAAACAAATACAAATATAGAAAATATAATATCAATTTTATTGATGTTGATAGTGATTGTCCTTTAAGTGCGTACACAGATTATAGTGTAGGTTCTCAGACAATACATTCATTAGTAGAACAAGCACCAATTTACCCAACGAGTAATGAAATTCAAAAACTTAAAAACGAATTAAGGGGTTTAGAGGTACAGGTATTATTAACACAAAGACAAATTGATGAATTGGATGGTAGGATTTGTGCGTTACAATTACAGGATTTTGATGTTGTTGGTAATGAACTAATTATTGGTGGTTTAGAAAATCAAAAAAGTAGTTTGTTAAGTGTATTACAAAAAACTAATGATAAAATTTCTACTAAAACACAAGAACTTGAAGATTTAGAAAGTAATTTATTGAAAAGTAATCAAGTTTATATGAATAACTATATGAGTTGTAGTGGTATAACTGAGACATTGACTAAGGCACAGGAAGATTTAGTTAAATATACACCAAATACAACTGAATATGAAAGACAAAGAAATTATATATCATCATTGAAAAATGAATACAATAAATGTATAAGAAAATCTAATACATTGATTAGTGATTATAATACGGTATTTATCACACAAAAATATGATTCAAATGAATATGAAGGGAATGTTACAATATTAGGTGATAGTGATTGGGAAGAAGGTGGACCTTTTTATAATAAGGAATTAATTCATAATTGTTAATCAATAAGTTTAAATGAAAGATATTTATTAAAAAACGAAAAATATTATGGCAAAACAAAGGTTAACGGATAAAACAATAGCAAGTAGTGTAAGTTTGAATGATATAGTTCATATTGTTAAAACGGGTGACACATCACAAAATCCTGCGGGTTCATCTTTTAAGGCAACTGTATCACAAATTGTTAATACTTTTACTGGTGATACATCTGTAACAGGTTTTACATTTAATAACACTAGTTATGATTTAAGTTTAAGTCAGAGTGATGGTACATCATTTACAGAAAACTTAGGTATATTAGCGTCTGATATAAAAGTAACGGGTGGTACATACAACCCAATAACGGAAGAAATTACGTTTGTAAATAATAGTGGTGGTACTTTTGTTGTAACAGGCATTTCTACCACATTTACTGGTAACACATCGGGTAGTTGTATAACTGATTTATACGTTTCTAATTTATATGGTTGTTCACCAATAACTATACAAAATAGTATTCAACAAACAGGTTCTACTGCCACTGGTTTATTATCAGTATCTTTCGGTAATAATAATTCAGTTAGTGAACAATATTCATTTTCTGTTGGTGAAGATAATATAAGTAGTGGGGATACTTCATTTTCTTTTGGTAAAGAAAATATTTCTGGTGGACTTTATTCTTTTGCTGGTGGTTATGGGACAAAAATTTATAATAGATTTTCTTATGGTTTGAGTACAGATTCTCAAATAACACAAGATTTTTCTTCTATATTTGGTGGAACAACAAATAGGATTTTAGAAACTATAACTTCGACACCACCAGTTTTATCACAAGATAATTCTATATTTGGTGGTGTTAGTAATTTAATAGATACGGGTGTTAAAGATACTATTGTAGGTGGTCAAAGTAACACTATTAGGTATAATTCTACGTATTCGGGCGTTAGTGTTGATAATATTATAGCGGGTGGTGATAGTAACACAATAGATGGGCATGGTAATAGTGCTATTATAGGTGGTAATGATAACACCATTAATTTTTCTATTATTTCTAATAATGGTATTTTTGTTGGTTCAGAACATAATATAAGTGGTGGTGGATTTGATGTTATTATTGGTGGTAGTGCTAATACTATAAGTGGTATACAGTTATCTGTTGTTGATTTTGGTAATTCAGTTATTGGTGGTGTTAACAATAGAATTTTAACAGGAAATTCTTCTACAATTATAGGAGGTAAAAATAATACATTACAAAGTTCAACACCTTCTAATAATATAACAAACTCTATAATCTTAGGTGGTGAAAATTTAGTAGGTAGTGAAGATAATACAGTATATGTTGATAAATTAAATATAAATACAATAGGTGGTGGTGTATCACTTTTAAATTTAGGTATTGATAGTAATGGTAATGTAGTATCGGGAAGTACATTTACGGGTAACACATCAGGTAGTTGTATAACTGATTTATATGTTACAAACTTATATGGTTGTTCACCAATAAACATACAAGACGATACAATAATAAACGGTGGTTTAACTGCAACAACAGGATTAATAAGTTCTAGTACTGATTCAGTATTAACTATTATTGGTTCTGGAAATAGTACAAGTGATCCTATATTAAGTGTACAAGGTTCTAGTGGTGAATTATTCTCAGTAACAGATAGTTTAGAGGGTTCATTATTTTCTGTAAATGATATATCGGGATTACCTATATTAGATGTAAACTCTGATAGTACAATACAAATGGGTAGTATAACTGCACCATCATTGTTTACCACAGTACTTACAACGGCAACGGGTGGTACTGAAAACATATATTCTTTACCAACATCAGCATATACGGGTGGATTCTTTGAATATACCTTAGTTGGTAATGGTGGGGCAAGAAGTGGTAATATAAACTCTATATGGAGTGGTACAACTGCATTATTTGAAGAATTTGCAACTAACGATATTGGTGCGACAACTAGTGGTGTAACATTCGATGTTAGTGTTTCAGGAAACGATGCGATTTTATCTGTATCAGCAATAACAGGTACGTATACAATTAAAACAATAGTTAGAAGTATATAATGGCAAGTATAAGAGGTAAAATAATAAATCCAGTAACTACAAGTGGTAGAGTTATAAGTGAAATAGAAGCACCTGTAAATATTAGATTAGATGTTGATATGAAATATCAATCTTCATCTACGTCTACTTTTTTGGAAACTGAAAGGGCGTTATTTTTACCTACGGATCTATCTAATATAAATAACATATTTTTACTATCTAAACCTGAAAAATTTGGTAATGAAATTTTTAGAAATAGACTAACTGAAAAGAACATACCTTTATATTTTTCTGGTAATAGTAGTGATCCGATATTAGAAGTTGAAATTATACCAAATAACTTAATTAGGTATATAGATGGTGGTAAAAAATATCAGTTACTTGCGAGTAGAAATGAAAGTAAAAATTATGGTTGGCAACCTGTAAGTAATAGTGAATTATATTCATATGTAGAAAGATCGGATTTTGATAGTTTTGACTTTCCACAAATAACTATAAGGGGTGTTAGGAAGATACCTGCAACTACTGCGGATACATTATGTGGTCCGGTGACATATACAGGTTATACATATGATAGATTAAATTATAATTGGTTTTTTGGACAAAACGCAGGTATATCATTTTTACCTATCATATCAGGTGGTACACCAATAACTCTTAGTGGTTCTGTTGTATCACAAGAAGGTGTTTCATCCATATCTAATGAAGAGGGTGATTTATTATTTTATACTAATGGTGAGACAGTTTACACTAGTGGTGATACGGTAATGGTTAATGGTACAGGTTTGTCTAGTTCTGGTACATCAACACAATCTTGTATTATAGTACCAAAACCTGAAAGTAACAAATATTATATATTTACAACAGATTATGATGGTAGTCCAAATGGATTTGAATATTCTATTGTGAATATGGAGTTACAAGGTGGTGATGGTGAAGTTGAAACTAAAAATATAAAATTAATTAATAACCCTATAACTGAAAAAGTTACGGCATGTAATCATAGTGATGATGGTTATTGGGTAATAACACATACAAGTGGTGATAGTACTTATTATTCGTATAGGTTATCATCGTCAGGTTTAACAGGACCGATTACAACGAGTATTGGTACGACACATAGTACTGCAAGAGGTTATATGAAAACATCACCTAATGGTGAAAAACTTATTTCTTTACTATATGATGAAGATACAATAGATATATTTGATTTTGATTCTTCTGGTGGTACATTAAGTAATTTTTTAACTATTACGGGTATGACATTCGATGTTGGACCCTATGGTTTAGAGTTTTCATCAGATTCATCTAAATTTTACGTTAGTGAAGGTGCGGGTGAAAAGGTATATCAATTTGATTTATCATATACTGGGGGTACTGATATTATGAATAACGTTATTGAAGTTGGGAATGTTAGTGGTTCTAGTTTAGGTGCGTTACAAATGGGTCCTGATGAAAGAATATATGTTGCAGATTATAATAGTAGTAATTTACATGTTATACATAGACCAAATGGTTTAGGTGTACAATGTAATTTTCAACAAAGTGGTTTTAGTTTAACCACATCTGCGGTTACAGGAACATCATCATTTTGGGGATTACCAAATATTATAACAAACAAATCTTTATCTTGTGATAGAAGTGTATATATAGTTAATAAAAGTAGTAGAACAGGGTATTTATTTGAGTTTTTGGTAAATAATGTAAATGATGTTGTAATACCTAAAAACCTTTCTTATTATGGTGAGGTATATAAGTACGATACTAATCTTAGTTTATTTACTAAGAGTGCGGTTAATACAATATCAATAGAACATTCTAAATTAACTGGTGATACTATTAATGAAGTTTTTATACCATTAAACGAAATTGGTGAAGGTGAGTTTATAATTAAATCTTATTGGAACTACAATATTAATACTTTAATGTATAAACAACTAAAGAAAACTAAAAGTAGTGTAGATACATATAAGAGGGGTGAATTATATGGTTTATATTCACCCGAAACGGATTGGTATTTTATAAGTTTATTTGAGGCGGATAAACCATTATTCAGTAATAATTTTGCACCTGTACCGGGTGGTATTAAAAATCTAAGTGTAAGTACTACAATAACAACTAGTGGTGTTACTAAATATTTTTATAATAACTTATCTGAACCAATAGTAAGTTATAATGGTTCTGTTTTGGCGAAAAATATAGAATATAGTGCATCTACATCAGGAATAAGTAAATATATAGAATTGTTATTTTCACCATTAGATAAACAAATACTAACAATTGCGTATGTTAGTGATGGTAGTACCGATGATTTATTGACAGATTTATATACAATAAGAGGTACAATAAAAAGTGGTTCGACAGGAACACAGTTATCCACAGATAGGGTATTTTATAATACGACACAGAATAAGTATGAATTTTATTTACTAAGTGAACCTGTAACAGATATTGTAATAAGTATTAATGGTTCTGTTTTGGCGAAAAATATTGAATATTATAGATCCTCATCAAATAGTCGAAGAATAATATTAGAAGAGGTATTAAAAAGTGGTGACATAATTGAATGTTTTTATACACCAAAATCCGCAATAAATGGACCAATATCTACTAATCAACCTAATATAAGTTGGTTTATAAATAGTAGTCCTTTAAGTACTAATGGTAGGTTTGTTGTTGAGTTTGCAGATAGTACCGATAAAGAATTTAACACAATTTTGTATTCAGGTATTACAAATTATATAATAAATCAAAAAACTTATAATAGTGTAGTATCATTGACAAATGCGGTTGCAGGTGATAAATTTATGTATAGGGTTAAGAATGAAAAATTTTACCAACCAATTAGTGGTGAGACTATATATAGTTTTAGATATAGTGATGTAAATGAAATAGAAATAACATCAAATAATGGTAATACATATTAACAATAATAAGAAATCATATATTTATATTTAAATAGAATAAAGTAATGAGTTACATTAATAAACAAAGTACAACGTTAGTAAGAGTTAAATTAACTGATATCGGAAGAGAACAATTGGCGAAGGGTCAATTAACTTTTAACGGTTATATTGTTGGTGACTCTGAAGTAGATTATAATTACGTAAAAGGGTGGAAAGAGTTTGTTCCTAATAGTGGTGCGGCTACAGGTGAATTTTATTTTACTGAGGCAGATGGTAATATAGTTAAGAATATTTTTTCAAAAGTATTAAGACCTAAAGATGATAATCCTTTCTTTTCGTCATTTTTATTAAATCAAAGTAATCAGTTTATTTTCCCACTTAACCAACAAAGTAATATACAACTTATAAAAGGTTTGGTAAGTAATGAGGCGGATGATAGAGGGTTCTTTTCTGGATCTACAGTTGATACAGGTTTGGTTTTAGACACTAATACTATTAAAGAAACAGGAACAGTTGATTTAGGTAATTTTGATGGTACTATTGATGTAACTACATATACAAAAGGTGTCCTTACTTTAGACACACCATTAACTGCGACTAGTGTAAATGATTACATTGTATTTAGATTGAGTAACCCAACATTAGGTAATGTAAGTGGTGATACAATGACAGGTGCAACAGTAAACACTACATTTAATATCACATCTATTAGTGGTAGTACAATACAAGTTGATAGAGCGTTACCAACATTAAGTGCATATTCTGGTACTATAATTACATACTACACAATTCCGGGTGGTGATAACCCTTCTGATGACTATTATGGTAGTACATCTTTAACATCTTATTGGAATACAGGTACATTATCATTTGAGAGTAGTTGTGATATATGTGTTGAAAATATACCTGTTTGGAATATGAGTAATGTTTGGACTGAAAATCTGGCGGGATTATTTAAAGATTCACCAACTAACTATCAAGAACATAATTTATTTGGTTCAGAACAATTTGTTGGTAGTAAACAATATTTAGGGTATAATCAACCAATAACTGTGACACAAGATACAAGATTACAACCAAAAAGTTATATAGATACATATAACAAAAGTTTGTGTATTTTACATTATAGTAATAGTTGTATTTCTAACTTTTATGGTGAACAATTTTATATAGATGAGGACACAGGGAAATTATTAAATTTAGATATTCCTGTTATGTGGCATAGAAGAAATGATGTAGGTACTGCAAGTGGTACTACATTGGGAATGAGATTTGTTTCTGATACAATTAAAAAGACTGTATCAACAAACAATGATATTGAATATTTCGATTTGGTAGAATATACTGGTATGTCTGTTACACCTACACAACCATTAGTAGTTGGTAAAGTATTTCCACAATTAAAAATTGTTGTTATTGATAACGAAGAATTGATTGCTGCTATGTCTTACAAATCAAATAGAAACTTTACATTACCTGATTTATCTGCGGAGTTAATTACACCAGTTAATGGAACTTGTACAGGTGTTGTTAAGGCGGGTGAAACATTGTATATGTCATATTGGTTGGAAAACACAGGTACAGGTACAACGGGTACTACAACAGTTACTACACCTATATTACCTAATCAGAGATATACTGTGATAGAGAATAACACAAGTTCTGATAAGGATATACAATTTAGATTGAGTAATGTAGATGAACTTCCTTATATGAGAAAAAGGGAAGATAGTGGGTATGATGGTTTTGGTTTCTTTGCGGATACATTTAAAGTATTGGTACAAGTAATTAATAAAAACAATCAGAGTAGACCGACACCAGAAAATTGGACAGTTGTTGATTTCACATCTACCAATATTACTGGTGTTAGTGGTGAAACTATTAACCCTAAACTTTTGGAAAATCAAAATCCTAACACAACAGGATTTATATTAACAGGTTCTCTATATACGGGTGGTACAACATTTAACTTAGGATTGGAATTAGATATGCCTACGGGTGAATATTATGATAAAATGACATTTGGTGACGAAAGATTGTTTTATGGAAATTTAAGAACTTATATAGGTGCAACAATATATAAATCATTATTTAATATTACTATTGATGGGGCAACTATTGCGAGTAGTAGTAATACAACATTCGATGTGGGTGATGATAGATATGTTAGTGAAATAGGTATTTTAGATAATAGCCAAAATTTAGTTCTCGTTGGTAAACTTTCGAGACCTATTAGATTGGCAGACGCAACAACGGCATCAATTGAATTAACAATAGACTTTTAATACATAAAGAAATGGGATTTATTAATACTGCAACAACAATTACAATAAGAGCGAGATTAACCAATTATGGTAGAGAAAAATTATTAACAAGTACTAATAATATTTTCTCACATTTCATATTGGGTGATTCTGATGCTAACTATAATACTAGTGAAAAACTTCCAACAGGTAGAATACCATCTAATAGTGGTGATTTGGGTAGTGGTAGTAGTACTAATGATAATATTTCAAAAAATGTAGGTATTAGCAGTAAAATTTTTGTTACTGTTGCACCCACAACTAAAAAGTTAGTAGAACCTAATTCTTCAAAAATTAGTATGACTAAAACTGAAATTGGTGAAACAACTGTTAGTGGTTCAAACCTTACTTATCTACAATTAGATAAAACGTTAACTAGTAGTGGTAGCACTAATTACTTCAAAAGTTTAAGTTTACCGATTAAACCTGAAAGTGTAAATATATTTACGGGTACAACCTCTCAAAATGGTGGTTGGTCAGATACACCATTTAGTGGTTTAGGTGTTAGTAAAGTATTAATGGGTGTGGTTGATAATAGTCAATATGGTGAATTAGTAGATGGAAAGAGTATTAAAATTTCTTTACCTGTTTATACAGGTTTCACAGGTGGTGGTGTACCAACAGGATTAACAACTTATGATATTTATAGTACATTCCCTAGAACTACAATCCCTAAAACAGATTTAGATGTGGATTATATAGATGAAAGTACATATTCACAAACTTTGTTTGGTAGAAAAATAAATGTTTCTTATTTAGTTTCTGATGACGTACAAAAACCTAATAATGATTCCTCAAAAAGTTGGTCAACAGGTTATGATTCATTTAAACCATATTCTTTAAATGGAAAAGAATTAATAAATGTTCAAACTGTTGCATCAACAAGTATAAACGCAGATAAAATTGCAGGTTTATTTTATTTAGATAAAGGTATATTTATTATAACTGATCAAACAATAGTAGATAATATAGCAACTGATTTTAGTGGTGATACTGATACTAACATAATAAATAATAGTTTAGGACTTTACTATTATAGTGCTAGTACTTATAATACTGTCATTGATAGTATTCAAAAAGATTTGGTACAAAATATTGTTTGTATTGCAGCTAGAGGACAGTTTTATAATTCACAAAATGAAACATTAACAATTAATGATGATGTTAGAATTAGTGAAGTTGCGATAACAGATATTTCTGGAAATGTTTTGGCTATTGGAAAAACCGATAGACATATTATTAAAAAGAAAAACGATTTTGTTGTTTTTGATGTACAGATTATAATATAGTTTTAAATATTTTTATATGAGTAGAATTTTAGGTTTAGATGTCTCTACAAAAACGATAGGGGTGTCAATATTTGAAGATTTGGGGGATCATGGTAAATTACAGTTACTAACACATATCACACCTAAAGTAAAACCTTTACCAAAAGAAAAAATTGAATTACTAATAAAGAAGGCGAATATATTTCAATATGATTTTTTAGAAAAATATAGTGATATTGGTATTGAAAGAGTAATTATTGAAGAACCGTTAGTTAGGTCTAATAATGTAAATACTGTTGCTACTTTGTTAAGGTTTAATGGGTTAATATGTAGATCAGTTTATGAGGTTTTAAACATTGTACCTGAATTTATTTCTTCATATGATGCTAGAAAATATGGATTTCCAGAACTTATGGGTATAAGAAAGAAAAATAAAAAAGGTGAATTATATACTGAAAAAGAAATTAGTAAAAAATCACCTGTTCTATTTGGTGGTTATCCATATGATGTAGATAAGAAAACTATAATATGGGAAAAGGTTAATGACAGAGAACCTCAGATAGTTTGGTTTTATGATAAAAACCAAAAACTAAGAAAAGAAAACTATGATATGAGTGACGCATACACTTGTGTTATGGGACAACTTAGAAAAGAAAACAAGTGGAAATAACCACACCTATCAAAAATTTCATTTAAAATTTTTTGTTTATTAATTTTTTTCTTTATATTTGTATTGAAACAATTAGTAAACAATAAAATTATTTAGGGATGAGATACACAGTAAGAGTATACGATGAAAAATTAGACTACATTAAAAATGTATTATCTACTAATGATCGTTATGAGGCAATCTCAAAGGAGAGAGATTTGATAAAAATTTATGGTAATGATAATGTTTGGATTGCAGACGCGATTACGGAATTTTAGTCGGATAATTATTTATGGATAAAATATTTATAGTCACCATCAAATGTTACGATGGAATATATTTTAACGTAACCGAAAAATTTTATTTTAGGTTAGAAAAAGACGCTAAAATATTTTTATCAGAAAAAGGGTTTTTTGAAAAAGAAAATTGTATCTTTGAAAAAGATGACTACTATACTGCAAAAATAGAATTTGTTAAATTAAATTAGGATATTATGGGTAAGATGAAAGAAGTTTTTATGGCAATGAGAGAAGATGAATGGAATGGTTGTGAGAAAGAATATTTAGAATATTATGTCCGTTCAAACGGTTTGTATGTCGAAAAAGAAAAATTAGAAGATGAAACGAACACAAGTGAATATCATAATAAAGAAAATAATGATTCGGAATTAATTTTTTAAACAATTTAAATAAAGGGTGATGAAATACAGAACAAAGAAAAAAGAGTACAAAAATGGTTACGCCCCAAAAATTAAATATTGGGTGAGTTTATTAGATAACCCAACATTAGATAGAAACTACATATTGGATAAGATTACTTATTTTACCAATAGAGAGATTGAAAGGGTGTCTAAAAACTCATCTGTATGTCAGAATTAGTAATTGATATTTTAGAAAATGTTTTAGGTGAACCAAAAAAACACTACGAGAACAAGTCTCAGATTTCCTTTAACTGTCCTGTTTGTTCATACGATATAAAAGGTTTGGACGAAGGGGATGGTAAAGGGAATTTGGAGGTTAATTACGAATATAATGTTTATAAGTGTTGGGCATGTTCTGAAACACATAACACACATGGAACATTATATAAACTAATAAGGAAGTATGGTTCTAAAAATGATTTAAAACAATATAAACTCGTAAGACCTGATTTTGTTAAACCAAAACAAGAAAAAGAGGTTGAAAAGAAAGTCATTGATGGTTTACCTAAGAATTTTATTTCTTTAACAGAAGAGAGTGAATGTGAAGAATATAAAAAGGCGATAGAATATCTAACCAAAAGAAACATTGGTAAAGATATAATTCAAAAATACAACATTGGTTATTGTGGTTATGGTGAATATGGTGGTAGAATTATATTCCCATCCTATGATATGTATGGTGATATAAATTATTTTTTGGGTAGAAGTTATAATAAATATAGTAAGTTAAAATATAAGAATCCTGATATATCAAAAACTGAAATTATATTCAATGAACAAAAAATAAATTGGGATTCCAACATATATTTGGTTGAAGGTGTTTTCGATCATATTGTTGTACCTAATAGTATTCCTTTGTTGGGTAAGGTACTTAGTGATAACCTATTTAAAAAACTTTTGAAATATTCAGAATCTAAAATTATAGTATTATTGGATTCTGATGCGTATATGGATTCTATTAAAATCTATAAAAAACTAAACTCCACCAAATTATATGGTAGAGTTTTATTGGTTAGATTACCTAATGGTTTTGACATATCAGATATTAATCAAAGGTTAGGTAAGGAAGGTGTTTTAAAAGTATTGATGAGTGCAAATAAAATAAAAGAAAGTATTTTATGATTATAAATCAGTACCATTACCATTTTCATCATAAACCCTCACACCTTCTAAATCAGTATAATCACTATCAACTATTTCCATATCAATAGGATCTATTTCGTGGTCATAAATCATTAAACCCATCATACTAGGTAAATAAGTTTCATATTCAAAAGTTTCTACAACCCTATTTGATGTGTAAAAAGTTTTTTCACCTTCAAAATTTTGTAATGAAGGTAATATTAGTTTGTCGTTTTTATAATCTACACCAACATTTAATGCGAAAGTTGCGTAAATGTAATCAACTTCTTCTGTACGCAATGATATATATTGATTTATTATGTTTGAACCTTCTCTAAATTTTTCAGGATCTTTAATTAGTCTATCTTTGATTATCCATGTAGTTTTTGAGTCTTTTTGTTTTTCTATATTAAATTCTTTATCTAATAAAATTAGACAATTTCTTAATAATTTTTCGTTTACCATAATAGATTAATTTGTTTATATAAAAAAAATTTATTAACATTATACATTGTATAAATATAAAATTATATTAAAAAATGAATATAACAAAAGAATTAAGTGTTTTTAATAACATAAAATACTATGATGAGCCACATAAATATTATATTGATGGTGATTTGGTAGCAGCATTATCTTGTACTACATTCATCCACCAATTTGTAAATGACTTTGAAGATGGTTTAAAGAAACCTGATAGATGGTCAGAAAGACAAGGGTATTATTATGATGCAAAAAGTATGGCAGATAGATACGCACATAAACAGAATTTTTACCCAATGGAGTCTGATAGGTATAAAAGACCCGACTATTCAAAACCAAAACCCGAAAACGAATGGGTTACGGAAGAAGATATTAAAAAGTTGTGGAAATATAAAAACAATCACGCAACTTTTGAAGGTTCTACATTGCACAATTATATTGAGAATTACCTTAATAATAAGATAATGCCAGAACCTAAAGAAAGTCCAGAGGGTTTAAAGTTTGAAGAAATAGAAGAAACCTACAATGTTATGAAAGGTTATTTCCATAATTTCTATAACGATACTGTGGGTAAAGGTAAACTAATACCTATTAAATCTGAGTTGGTTGTTGGTGATAAAGATTTAATGTTGTGTGGTATGTTGGATCAATTATTTTGGAATGAAAAATATCAATGTCTACAAATTTGGGATTGGAAAACAAATACTAAATTAAGAATGAAAGATAATTTTGGGAATAAAATGAAAGATTGTTTATATATGTTAGATCAATGTGAGTTCAATACATATTCATTACAATTAAACATTTATAAGAAAATTATTGAGAAAAATACTAATTTAAAATTAGGTACATCACATTTGGTTTGGTTTAACGAAGAAAATGATAACTACAAAATAATTAATTGTGAGGATTATTCTGGTTATGTTGACAATATGTTTGAAATTTTATATAATAAGAATAAACAAACAACACAATTATGATAAAAAAATTATTCCACATTGCGGATTTACACTTCAGAACGTATAAAAGACATGAAGAATGTAGAGAAGTAATAACCGTTTTTATTGATGAGGTTAAAACGTACATTGAAGATAATAATTTAAGTTATGATGAGGTTAGGATTGTTATTGCGGGAGATATAGTACATCAGAAGATAACAGTTTCTAATGAATTATCGGTATTAGTATCTTGGATGTTAGAAGAATGTACTAAATTATGTTCTGTGGTTATAATTGCAGGTAATCACGATTTATTGGAGAATAATAAAGAAAGAGTTGATTCTTTAACACCTATTGTTGATAAAAAAATATATAGTGATAAGATACAATACTTAAAAGAATCTAAATGTTATTTGGATGATAATATCGTTTGGTGTGTATATTCTATATTTGAAGAAAATGAAAGACCTGACATTGAGAAGTATAGAAAAAAATATGGTGATGATAAAAAATATATTGGATTATTTCATGCACCAGTAAATGGGGCGATTACCTCAATAGGGTATGAATTTGAAGAGAGTAATGAGTTAGAACAATTTATTGGTTGTGATGCGGTACTAATGGGTGATATACATCATAGACAAAATTTTGTATATAAAGGTATTAACATAACTTATTGTGGGAGTTTCATGCAACAAGATTATGGAGAAAGAGTTAATGGGCATGGTTATCTAATATGGGATGTTAATGGTTTAGATTATACTGAACATAACATTAAAACTAATTATGGTTATTATGTCTTCAAAATAAATTCATTAGAGGATATAGATAAAGAAAGAGAATATTTAACTAACTCATAATGGAGATACCAAAAAATATAATGAATCAAATATGGGAATATTGTAGATTAAACAATATTACAGATATTGAAGATTTCACTATTAAAATGGTTAAACAGGGTTTTAGTGTTGAAAAATATGGTTCAACACCTATCGGTAGTGTGTCAGTAAAAGAAGTTGAAAAAATTGTTGAGGTTGTAAAAGAGATACCTGTTGAGAAAATCGTTGAGGTGATTAAAGAAGTACCAATAGAAAAAATAGTTGAAAAAGAAATATACATTACAGACGACCAACAAATAAATGAAATGAGTGAAAAGATGATTTCATTAAATGACGAAATTAAATCACTAAAAGAAAAATTAAAAGAAGATAGTCGTGATGTACAAATTAAAGATTTAACTACTGATGTAGAAAAATATAAATCTTTATATGGTAAATTAGTTACCGAAGAAAAAATATTGAATAACAGAATAAAAGAACTAAATGAAGAACTTAATAAACTTAAAAAAGATATCAAAAAAGATAGTGATATCTATAATGAGAAACGTAAAGGTGGTTGGTTTGGTTCTAATATAATAAATCGTTAAAATGACAACTAAAACTAAAAAGTTAGTTAGTGTACCAACAAATGCACAAATACGTGTAGATTGGCAAGATTATCCAGAGAATAGAACATTAGAAACAATTAACAGAGTTAAAAGTTATTTCTCTAACAAATATGGAGTACCAAAGACATCTATTAAAATAAACTTTTCACCTATTATAAAAAATAATAGTGGGAAGATAATAGATATTACAGATGGACTTATAGATAACATAATGGATAGTGCCTATCAAAGGTCATTATTTAAAGAGTGGTTAAATTTAAATGAGGTTACTGTTGATTATGATAGATTGTGTAAATTAGATGAAAGGGTTAATGAGATCCTATTAGATGAGGAAGATGAAGATATAAGATATCGTAGATGGTCTATTAAAGATATTTGGTTAGATAACTTTTTATCTTTTGGTGATGGTAATAAAATAAGTTATAAAGAATTAAATGGTTTAACTGTTGTTAAATCTTTACCTGCAAATCAAGGTGGTAAAACAATATTCACAATAGATACTCTATTGTTTTTATTTTTTGGTAAGACAACAAAAACTGATGTTGGTTTGGAGATATTCAATCAATTCAGAAAGAATAATACTGTTTGTGTTGGTGCGAATATAGAAATTGATGGTGAAGAATATATAATCGAAAGAAAGTTATTGAGGAAATTATCAAAGAGTACCAATAAGTATAAAGTTTCTACCAGTTTAGATTTCTATAAGATATTAGAAGATGGTTCTAAACTAAATTTAGAAGGTGAACAGAGAAGAGAAACTGATAAACTTATTACAGATACTATTGGTAGTTATGATGATTTTATGTTGACAATAGTTGCAACATCTAAAAACTTAGAAGACTTAATAGAAACAAAACCAACATACAGAGGAAGATTACTTACTAAGTTTATTGGTTTAGAAGTTATTGAAAAGAAAGAATCCATCAATAAAGATTTGATGTCTAATTTCAAAAAGAAAATGAAATCAAATATTTATGATGTTAAATCATTAGAGATTGATATTGAAGAAAATAAAAAGAATATTAGTCTCAATAATATTAGTATAAAAGAAAATAACACCGAATTAGAAAAGGTTTATACTAAAATAAGTGACGCAAAAACTAAAAAGGATAATCTACTAACAAACAAGTATGTTATTGATGTTGAAATAACTAATTTAAACCCTATTAATTTAAAGGGTGAGTTAAAAGAACTAACTAGTGAAGGTAAAACCCTTAATGATAAATTAAATAGTGTTATAGAGGAAATAAAAGATATTCCTAAGTTTAGTTATGATGAGGATGAACATGAAAATTATAGAGAAGAAGAAAAGACTAAGTTACTAGAAAAGAATACTGTTGATAATAATATAAAAAGTTTAAAAAAGTTAATAACTGAATTAAAAGAGGGGGAGATATGTCCTATGTGTAAAAGGTCTTTAGATGATGTAGATCATTCATCAGAAATAAAAGACAATGAAAAGTTATTAAAACAAGAAGAAAAATCTTTAAAAGTAATAGAAAAAGATTTAAATACTTTATTGGATAAATTAACTGATATAAATGAACATAAAAATAGATCGGATTTATACGATAAATTGAATTTAAAGAAACAAAAAACAGAAGTTGAGGTAGAACACCTAAGAATAGAATATAAGGAAAAAAACAACCTTTTAAATAGTTATGAAAAGAACAAAACGTATATTGATAAAAATAGAGAAATAGAGAGTAAAATATTAGGTTATAAACAATTAATTGAAACATTAGATGTGGAAAAAGATAACCTTAAAGAAGAGATACAGAATTGTAAAAATGAAATAAAAAATTCTAAGAAAACTATTGATGATAATAAAAAACTAATCATACAAATAAAAAAAGAGGATGAGGTTTTAAAAATATTTGATGTTTATAATAGGATGATTGGTAAGAATGGTATTTCTAAATTAGTTCTATCTTCTGTGATACCAATAATAAATTATGAGTTATCCAGATTATTAGATGAAGTTTGTGATTTTGATGTACAATTAAATATGAATGATAAAAATGAAGTTGAGTTTTTATTAATAAAAAATGATACTATTAAAAAGTTAAAATCAGGATCAGGGTTAGAAACAACACTAGCGTCATTATCTTTGAGATGTGTTTTAGGTAGGATTTCCACATTACCAAAACCAAATGTAATTGTGTTTGATGAAGTTTTAGGTAAAGTTGCGGATGTTAATCTAGAACAAGTAAAAATATTTTTTGAAAAAATAAAGGAGATTTATGAAACAATTTTATTAATAAGTCATAATACTATTGTACAAGATTGGTCGGATAAAATTATTACAATAGAAAAAAATAATGATGTTTCTACATTACAAATAAAATAAAATATCATTTAGTTCTTTGTTATTATTTTTTTTACCTATATTTGTGTTGTCAACAAATTTTAGTATTTATTAATAAAGAATATTATGGATAAATTAAACTTAACAGGTTACTGTGTCGTTGGTTTAGGTAAGATTAATGAATTAAAAGAAGACCTAAAACATATTGCAGAAAAGAATTTTAACGTTGTGTATGGTAATGGACTACTAATTGGTACATTTAAATCAGTATTCAACATTTGGGAAATTGAGGATATTCTTAAAACTAATAATAGATCCTATATCATTTTTGAAATGAATATAGGGTTTTTTAGTGCATCGTTAGAAGATGAAAATTTTCAAGAAAAATTATTTGGTAGTCTTGCCGATAGATCACCATTTGTAAAAATGGAAGAACATTTGAGTAAGATGAAAGATGAAATTTTTAATAGTGTTGTAGAAAAAAAATCTGATGAAGAATTATTAGAAGAGGCAATAGAAAATGAGGATTACGAAACCGCAGCAAAATTGAGAGATATAATAAATAATAGAAAATGAAAAAGTTTTTAAAAACTATATTTAGTATATTTTTATTATTTTTAGTTATAGTAACTTTTTTAATTTTACTTGTTAGTATGGTAGATTTTTCTATATTTAGTGAAGACTTCACAAACATATATAAACCCGAATAAATTTTTTAACCTTTTAAAAATTTATTATAATGATAATTTTAATACCTTTAGACGAATTTGAGGAAAAATTTAGAAGAGCATTGAAATCAAATATAATGAGAAATGTTTCAATAGATTATGCAACAAATGCGTTACATGGTTCTTTTCCTGAATACGATGATGTAGAAATATTTAAATTTGATGGTTATGGTTTTATAAATCAAAATAAATATAATACATATTCTTTATCATATGGTGAAGGTGGTGTAACAATTTACTTAACACATACAAAATGAGAAAACAAATTGAACAGAAATATAGAATGGGGACAGGTAAATTTCTTTTATTTATGATAATATTTTTCACTATTATTTTTATATTAAAAGTGTTACATAAAGAAAAATATGAATTTAGATTTAATAATCTAAATTCTGAACAGGTGAATTATGATGTTAAACAGTAGTTTTTAAAAGTTAACAAATAAATAATATTAAATATTCTAAATCTATATTATTATTTCTATTTATTTTTATAAAACAATAAAAATGAAAACTTTAAAAATCACTATCTTATCTTTGGTGTTGACTACACCAAATTTTTTATTATCACAAAATAACAATGTTATAAAAGTTATGAGGTTTAAAAGTGATACGTCAACAACGCCATATGAAACCACGTATTATGTAGCGAAAGATACATTAAATGGGGTAATATATAGATCACAAAAAAAATTGACAGATGATGTAGTGAAAAAAAAACTTCCTAGTAAAACTAAACTAGTTAAAAGAAGAATTAAAAAAAAATCAGACACATAAGTCATTTACTATTCTTTTTTTGGAAAAAAATTATTATATTTGTATAATATAATATTAACAAAATTAATAATTATGAGTAATTTTAAAAACAGTTTTTTAACGTTTACGTTAACATTTATACTTTTAAATTCAATCAATGCACAAACATTTGATACGGTAGTTGTCAAAATGTATAAAAGTGATACATCCAATCAACCTTATGATACTTTTTTTTATGTTAGAAACAGTAAAAAAAATAAAATAGTGTATAAACGAAAAAAAATATTATTTACTAAACTTTTTAAAAGAAAAGAAAAATCTAACCAAAATGATTGATAAAAAATATCAAGAACTATTACAAGACATTCTTGACAATGGAGTTGAAAAAAATACTAGAAATGGGAAAACAATATCTGTCTTCGGTAGACAAATCCGACATAAGATGTCAGATGGATTCCCATTATTAACCACAAAGAAAATGTATTGGAAAGGAATTGTAACAGAATTGTTATGGTTCTTACGTGGTTCGACACAAGGGCAAGAACTAATTAAAGATGATTGTCACATTTGGGATGGTGATATGTATCGTGCCTACTTAGATGAATATAAAAAATATAAGGAAAATTCTAAATAATTCAGTTTTTATTTGGTTTCTTACTATTTATAGTAAAAGTAACCACAATGAAACTAAAAGAAAGAATAAAATTAGATTTATGTAAAAATAGAGATGGTAAATATATTATATTATCACCAAAAATAAAAAATATTGATAATGATTTACATGATAGTATCTTAGCATCAACATCATTTCTAGATATGCACCAACCTAAATTATCCGACAGAATAAAGTATATTTTACATGATATGTCTGAAATTAATAGATGTAATAGTTGTAATACACCTATCCTAAAAATAACAAGTAAATATTGTAGTCAAAAATGCAATAATAATTCAGAAGATACAAAAAATAAATTTAGGGTGGCATACAATAAGTTGTCTGATAATGAAAAAAAAATAAGAAATGACAAAAGAACTAAAACAGTTAATGAAAAATATGGTGGCTACACATTACAGAGTGATGAACTTTCAAAAAAAATGAGAAAGACTATGGTGGAAAGATATGGTGTTGAACACTCATTTCATAACGAAAGTTCTAAACGTAAAGCAATTAACACATGGATTAAAAAATATGGTGTTGATAACCCAAGAAAATCTATGGAGATAAAAGAAAAAATAAAAGATGTGTTATTAAGTAGATATGGTGTTGATAATGCGTGTCACATTAATACTAAAAAAAGGATTGAAAAGGGTATAAAAACAAAAATTGAAAATGGTTGGATAATACCAGATGAATTTTTATCGGATTATCAGAAATATCGTAAACAAGTTAAAAAACTAACTGAACAAACATATAAAAAGTATAGACATATTATAAATCCTAATAATTTTAAAAGAGTGACTAATGGTAATACTGGGTATCAATTAGACCATAAGTATAGCATCATTGAGGGGTTTTTAAATGATGTTGACACTCATATTATTAGTAGTCTACATAATCTTGAAATGTTAGAGTGGTCTAAAAATAGAGATAAGGGAAGGCGTTGTTCAATTAAATTAAATGAATTAAAAAAATTAATAAGTGATGAAATTTAGTAAAGAAGATTTAAATAGTAATGGTTCACCATTAACAAAAGAAGAATTCATCAACAAAATCAAAACCGATGATGAGTTCGCTAATAAGTGGGGTGACTTAGGCCCTATTTATGGTAAGCAGTGGGTTAATTGGACTTCATATAGAGTGTACAAACTTGAAAACCCTACAATTGGCACGGTACGTATCAACCAAATCGAAAACGCAATCCATTTACTTAAATCAAATCCAGATTCTAGAAGAAATATTGTTTCAGCGTGGAATGTAGGTGAATTGGATAAAATGACACTTCCACCTTGTCATTATGGATTTCAAGTTTATACAAGAGAGTTGAGTGATGAGGAAAGATTATCTTGGATGAAGAAAAATAAATCCAATGTGGTCTTACCGATGAGAGAACTTAATGTTGAGTTTAGTATGGATGAGTGGTTTAGGCCCTATGGTGTTCCTAAAAGAGCAATCTCTTTAATGTGGAATCAACGTTCAGTAGATACGTTCTTAGGTTTACCATTCAACATAGCATCTTATGGTTTGTTATTAGAAATCATCGCAAAAGAAGTTAATATGATACCAGATGAATTGATTGGTACATTAGGTGATGTTCATTTATATAAGAATCATA
>WLWG01000125.1_pt1 | contig 76292 bp, 101 predicted proteins | sample 6712871 | NCBI WGS metagenome assembly WLWG01 (sample SAMN12718693, study PRJNA515312) | sponge metagenome | isolation source: marine sponge | host: Mycale hentscheli | place: New Zealand: South Island, Marlborough, Capsize Point | collected 2003-05-01 | reverse complement strand
AGTTGAGCTACTAACCACATAGTATGTAGGTAAGATATCAGGTGTGCCTGTGGCAGCACCAGCAATGGTTACAGTGGGTGTTCCAGTGTAACCTCTACCATTAGAAATCATCTGAACACCAGTCACTTTTCCATTTGTTAGAATTGCTGTTCCTGTTGCTTTAATACCCCAAGACTCAGAAGGATTGGAGAAAGTAAGTAATGGTGCTTCTGTATATCCACTTCCACCATTAGTGATTGTAACACCTTTGATGATATTATATACATCATCAAAATAAACAACCTGTCCATCATAAGGTCTGGTTACATATGTTTCTACTTGACCACCTGAATGATAAAGTGATGGGTATGTAGAAACACCAACATATGCTGTGAATTCATTTGCAGAAGGTGTATTATTTACTGTAAAGATGTCACCAAATGAACCATTGGGGAATGATGCAATAGTACTAATAGAAACTAATCCATTATCAATGTATCCATGAGCAATGGTTGAAGGTCCAACATTAACTGTAACATCATTTCCATTAACACTAATGACATCAAATACATGATTAACTGCTCCATTACCATCACCAGATGCTGGTGGGAATAATGCAGTTGAGATACCTTCACCAGAATTACATTCAAATACCAAATTGGTCATTGTAACACTAATTCCAACACTAATATTATGATCTATATCAGTGGTAAATGTTAATACACCAGTAGTGTTATTATATGTGGCAGTGGTAATTCCATAATATGGAGTATTTGTTGCAGTTCCACCACTAATATATCCATGAGCAATAGTTGATACACCAACATTTACTACAAATACTCTATCATTAGGAATTTCTTGAACACTAAATCTAGAAGTTGTAGCACCATTACCATCACCAGCTGCTGGTGGGAATAATGCAGTTGAGATACCTTCACCAGAATTACATTCAAATACTAGACTATCAAGATTGACTGCTGTCTTGAATTTAAAATTATGGTCTGAACTGGTGGTAACAGTCATAATACCAGTTGATGCAGTATATAATGCTGTTGTAATACCAAATTGTGAAGGTCTCAGGGTTGATGTACCACCCTCAACATAAGTATGTGCAATTGTAGAAACACCAACATCAACTATAAATTGATTAGTTGAAGAAATTTCATCAACAACAAACTTATTAATTACAGCACCATTTCCCTCACCAAAACTTAGAGGTGGGAAGAATGCAGTTGAGACGCCACCACCAGAATCACACTGGAATACTAATTGATTCAGTTCAACTACAGACCTCTTATTAAAGTTATGATTTCCACTGGTGGTGACTGTCAACTTACCAGTAGATTGATTATAATTTGCTGCAGAAACATCAAATGGTGTTTGTTGTGAAACTGATACTTCTCTTACAACATCTTGTGAATCACATGAGAACTTCAGATCCCTCATTGTTACAGGCATACCAATATTGAAACCATGATTGGTTGCTGTAGTAAATGTAGTGAGACCAGTTGTATTATCATAGACTGCATTAGAAATGTTATGTGCATCTACACTAAGACTAATTGGGAATGTGTTTGATCCAGCAGATTGGAATTCAGAAATAATTCCAGTAAAGTTTGTAGGACCAATGCCATCAGCAACTAGACCCAATCTACCAAAGGAGGAATTGGAGTTAGTCAGATCACATTGTCCACCACTGCTACAAACAATACTCTGATCATTGTAGATGGTGAAGATAGAAACTAATTGAGCATAACCCTCATTTGAGATTGAAACACCAATACCACCTTGGTTGATTTGAGTATAAGAGTCAACATTCATTGCTCTGGTGTCACCAATAACATGAGCACCATCAATCTTCATACCAATACTATTGGAGATAAAGTTTGTACAGTTTCTAATGTATGGACCTTGTGTTACATATGATGGTTTGTTGGGATTGAATGCAATAATTGCTTTACCTTCATTCAATGACCCTGTGAAGGACATATTCTCAACATAACTACCATTAGCAACATAGATAAGATCTTCAGAAGGATTTTGTGGGACAATAGATACTTCTCTTAAACTATCACCAAGAAGTGTGACTTGCTCTGGGAGAATAATAGGATTGTTTTCTGGATAGTTACCAGCAGATATCTTAACAACTGTTGAAGATTTAGCAATTGTAAGTGCAGCACCAACAGTTCTCTTAGCAGTAGATACTAGATAACCATCATTATTATCGTTACCATCAGGTGTGACAAACACAATATTAGTAACAGAAACCAATCCAACAACACCAGTTAGATTAGAACCATCACCATAGAATGAGGTAGCACTAACAACACCAGTATTACCATACATGGTAATCATGGTTCCTACTGAGGCAATTCCACTTACATAAAGTGAATCAGTGATTGTGGTAAATCCACCAAGTGTTGTAATACCAGTGATATTAAGACTTCCAATGTCAGCATTACCTGTAACATTCAGATCTTTGGATAGTTGAACATCATCATTAAATGTAGAGATGCCAGTAACATTAAGACTTCCAATGTCAGCATTACCTGTAACATTCAGATCTTTGGATAGTTGAACATCATCATTAAATGTAGAGATGCCAGTAACATTAAGACTACCAATGCCAGCATTGCCACTGACAGTGATGTCAGAGAAAGTAGCACTTCCACCTTCTCCACCACTTACATCAATACCTGCTGCTGTTATGATGCCAGCAAATACTGCACCACCATAATTTTGAATTGTGGCACCAATACCACTAGTAGTATCACCAACATTAAGTGTAACAGTTGTGGTGAGACCAGAAACAATTACTTCATTCAGTGAGAGACTGGTAGCAGTTGTAACTCCAAGAGTAGAAACACCAGTTACATTCAGACTACCAATTCCTGCATTACCTGTAACAGTGATGTTAGAGAATGTAGAGATGCCTGATACATTAAGACTGCCAATACCAGCATTACCTGTAACACTCAGGTCTTGACTAATCTGAACATCATTTGAGAATGTAGAAACCCCAGTAACTTCAAGGAAACCAGCACTTGCAGTTCCAGTTACACCCAGTGTCTCTAAGGTTGAGATACCAGTAACATTGAGACTGCCAATTCCTGCATTACCTGTAACAGTAATATCTGAGAATGTTGAGATGCCTGTGACATTCAGACTTCCAATTCCAGCATTACCTGTGATTGAAGCATCACCAGTGACATCCAGTTCACTGATTGTTGTGACACCAGTCAGTACAGCAGAATTGATGCCAATGCTACCACTTACATCAAGTGACCCTGTGAATGTGGCAATACCAGAAGCAATCAAGTCATTGATTGTGGTGATACCAGCAACTTGTAGGTTCTCAGTTGTAGTTACACCAGTAACACCAAGATGACTGAGAGTAGTGATGCCAGATACATTCAGACTAGCAATACCAACATTGTCACTGAATGTAGATACACCAGATACATTGACAGTGGTTGATTGAATGTTTGCAATGGTTGCAATGCCAGTTATATTGGCATAAGGACCATCAATTACATCAAATTCAAATCTTTGAGCAGTTGTAACACCAACCAAGTTGGGATTGCTTAGGTTGGCATTATAAAATGTGTTACCAGAGGTAAGATAGATATCATTCTTAAATGTTGCAATACCTGTAACTTCAAATCTATTGAGTGTGGAAATGCCAGTGACTCTAAGATTAGCAGTGGATGTAACACCAGTTACATCAAGAGTTCTAGCAGTAGCAACACCAGTCAGATTGATGTCAGTAAATTCATTCTGAGTTGAATTCAGTCTGGTGATTGTAGCAACACCAGTTACATTAGCAAATGGTGTAGTCAGAACACCATTAACACCAAGAGTTTCAAGTGTAGAAATGCCTGAGACATTCAGACTTCCAAGACTTGCATTACTGGTAACAGTAAGGTCATTGGCAATAGTGACATTGGTTGTGAAACCAACTGTAATTGTTTGACCAGAAACATTGGTATATACTTGATTTGCACCACCAATAATATTAAATACTTGACTGTCAAGGTCAATAGAACCTGAACCATTATCACCAGCATAATCTAGGTCTTGTGCTGTTACCAGGTCATCAACATACTTCTTGATTGATTGTTGTGTAACAAGGGCATCTGCTCTATCAGATACCATATCATCCTCATCAAGGATGCTTGTGATACCTACAAGTGTATTGCCCCTAGGTCCAACTTCCAGTTGGTTGATAGTAGCAATACCAGTAACTTCTAAGTTACTTGTGGTTGTAAGACCAGATACATTAATATCAACTGCTTGAAGTGGTCCAAAGAATGTTGCAATACCACTTCCATTCTCACCTACTGAAAGATGAGTGACTGATGCAATACCACCAGTTACATTAGTTGAAACACCAGCAAACTTGGCAAAGGATACACTTAATCCAACTCTTGCATCCAACCATTCTGGTGTCCCAGAACCCTTGGCCATCAGGATTCTGCCAGTTAGACCAGTTGGCACAAATGCTGTTTGGTCAATACCACTCTGATAGACTAGTCTACCACCAGAACCACCATATAGGTCTGTTGCAATACCTGCACTATCAGCATAAGCAACATTAATTGCTGCCAAACTAGACCAAGTGGGTGAACCAGTGCCACCAGATAGTAAAATCTCTCCTGTATTACCAGTTGCAGAGTATCCTGTCTCCCCAGGATTAATCTGATAAGGTATTCTACCTGAATCACCACCAGTTAAGTTTGTTGCACCAGCAGCAACATTTGCAAATCCAGATTCTGGAACATCAACTGCTCTAATTGTAATAGAACCTACACCAGCACCAGGTCCTGTATTTGGTAGAACTTGAATACCTCTTGTACCACCAGCAGTGGTTACAATACCAGAAAGACCAGAACCATCTCCAAAATAGGTGGCACTGCTTCCAGTAACTAAACCAACTGTTGTAACACCAGTTACAGTTAGATTATTTAATGTTGATTGTTGTTGTACAGTAAAGTCTCTAACAGTCAGTGCAGCACCAATTTGTACACTGTTTGTGACTGCAATTCCTGCTACAATTAAGTCACCAGTAATGGTGAAATCACCATGAACTGTTGATGGACCTACGATTACAGGACCAGTATTATTAAACCTATTGGCTACTCTGTCGGCCCTAAGTAATGACATTCTCTACACTGATTAGTCCGTTAGTTTTATTTATAATGTCACTTGATGCCTGATAAATAATTTCAAAAGAAAGATATTTATTATGGCCAAATCTGATAAGTGGTGTCCCCTCATTCAAAAAGATTGTAAGGAACATAAGTGTTCCTGGTATACTCATATCCAAGGAGTAAATCCACAAACTGGTGAGAATATGGACAAATGGGGTTGTGCAGTTGAATGGGTTCCAATGCTGCTAGTAGAAAATTCATCCAAGCAACTTTCAACTGCTGCTGCTATTGAATCATTTAGAAATGAAGTTGTCACTGCAAATCATCAAAATCAACAATTATATGTACATGCCTTAGAGCAAGGGGTTGATGTTGCAAAAATAACACCAATAGACCCCCCAATCATTGGACCATCAGGCAATTAACCTGCATTCTTTGTACAAACAATCATTCTCAAATATTTAACATCAAAGTCCATAGTTGCTGTCTCTCCATCACCACCTGCACCTACCTGAATAGTGTGTTTATGGCTTCCCTGATTAGCGTTGGTCCCTATAGTATGATTATGAGTGGAATTATTGATGCTGATACCAGTATTAGAATTACCAGTTGTCTGGTTTGAAGTTCCATTCACAGGATAATCTTGGTCACCACCACCTCCTCTTCTATTATCATTAAAATTTGTTCTATTATATGAATGACTATGACTTGGATCGGTGATTCCATGGTTATGTGAACCATCACTGGTAGTGTTTCCAGTATGAGTATGATTGGCGCTTTGGTTGCCAGCGCTGCCAGGGTGAACATGATTTCTTACAGGAACATTTCTACTAGCAAATACAGTAGTAAATGCCAATGAACCACCATTAGTACCACCAACACCTGGAACGTTAACAATTCTAATAGCACTATTACCAAATTCTCCTCTCGTTTGTTGTGACCATCCAGTTGGTGCTGATGCTTGATAGAACACCATAGTAGTCCCTGTTGGGAAACTATTCACAGCAAGGTCAAAGATTTTAGTAATTACATTAGATGTATAAGTCTCAGTTGTTGAGTTGCTAGTTGGTGGGTAACTATTATTAAGTTTAAGAATACCCTGAACAGTGGTAGATGCCTTATTCAGTCTATCATTATTAACAGTACCAGAAGATAAGTTAGAAGCATTGTTAGCATGTTTTTTAAGGTCACCTACTGCTTTTTCACTGGCAGCAAGTGTTTGACTTGTTCCATTAATCTTATTACTAAGTTGTACAATACCCTGAGCACTGGTAGATGCCTTATTCAGTCTATCATTATTAACAGTACCAGAAGTTAAGTTAGTTGCATTGGCAGCATGTTTTCTTAGATTATTGGCACCTCTTCCAGTCAATGCAGAGTTATCATCATCTACATTAAATGTTTGAGTATAATCAGTGATACCCTGTAATGTATAAGATGCTTTTGGAAGCAGGTCAGGATTGACTGGGGTAGTATCAACATAATTCTTTAAGTCACCAACTGCTTTCTCAGTTGCTGCAATGTGTTGTCTAGTACCATCAATAGCATTACTCAGTTGAACAACACCCTGTTGAGTGATTGATGCATCCTGAATAAGATTAATGTTGACCTGACCTTCTGTGAGGTTAGAAGCATTACCAGCATGTGCATTCAGCAAACCAACTGCTCTCTCAGATGCAGCAATGACCTGACTATTACCTTCAATACTGTCACTCAGTGATACAATACCTTGACCAGTCAATGATGCTTTATTCAGTCTGTCATTATTAACAGTACCATTAGAAAGATTGCTTGCATTGTTAGCATGAATCTTAAGGTCACCTACTGCTTTCTCAGTAGCAGCAATGTTTTGGCGAGTGCCATTAATTGCATTACTTAATTGAACAACACCCTGAACAAGCAGTGTGGCATCTTGAATAAGGTCAATGTTGATAACTTCACTAGAATTATTACCAACAATATTTGTGACTCTAATTCTAGTTAACTCATTACCATCTCCCCTAAAGATTGGGGCAATTAATCTCCCAGTTGCTGGATTGTAGGTAAAATGACTATCATCACTATCGATATAATGTCTCTGGAAACCACTTCCATTAGCAGTGGTAAATCCTACCTGATAGTTTTGATTATTATTTCTCTCATCAACTTTAATATTCAGAGCATCATCAGCAGTACCTGCTAAGAATGCAAACACCTCAGGAACTGTCAGGTGACCAGTATTGGGATTATACTTGAATTGACTATCTGCTTGAATTCTCTGGTTACCAGAAGTTGTATTGGTAAAGTTGACAAAATGACCAGCATTTGTACTTTCATCATTCAGAATATCTACATTAGTGGAATTGGATGCCTGACCAGTGAAGGTAGCGTCAGTTCCATCAGTACCATTCTCAAGAATCTTTGATGTACCATTATCTGCATAAATGTCACCAGTGAACTTAGTGACATTAATATTTTGAACATTCAGAGTATTGGATGATGGATTATAAGTGAGTTGATTTGAATCACTATCAATTCTGACTAATTCATATCCAGTTGCAGCATTGTCACTGAAATGTACTTGGAAGTTGTTATTTGATGTCTCTTTTCTTACTTTAACTCTCTCACCACCAGTTGCAATACCAGCAAAGTTTCTTGCTGTAAGGGTTTTATTAAGAGGATTATAAGTTAGGTCAAGGTCATCAGTGTCAGTATGTAGTAACTGGTAGTTAGACCCAAGTCCAGTAGCATTAGGAATCTTATCAGTAAATGTAACCTGATATGCTACATTATCATTCTTCTGATGAATACTGACCATATCAGAGCCAGTTGAGACCCCAACAAACTTAACAGCAGTTACAATACCAGCACTGACAGTGAAATCAGCATTAGCATCAGAGATGTTGGCAATAGTACCAAATCCAGTTACATTGAGGAAATCAAAGTTTGCCTCACTACCATCAAGGTAGTTTCTTACTGTTGCAAAAGCAACGTTAATTGACTTATAATCATTGTTCAGGTAGATTGTACCACCCATACCCTGCACATTAGATGCCTGGTAGTACAAGATATTAGGTGCATTATATGGAATCTCAAAGGTTACAACACCTACCTGAGCACCATTATTAAATACACCATCATCATAGAGGTTATCTAGATTGGCAGTTGGTTCTTTCTTAAGGTAGAATGGGAAACCACTAGTATTTGCTCTAAACTCATACCTCTTACCTCTCAGCAGATATAATTCAGGGTTTTTTGCTGCTTGAGTGAAACCAATACCAGGTGGGTCACCATCAAGAACAAAGTTAAATTCTTGACCAACTGTTTCTACATCAAATAAGGTATAAAGTTTGCTGTCATTAGAATCTAAACTATTAGTAACAGTAACATCATTGAAGACAACAGTACCACCAGCAGTAATCTGACCATTCAGATTAGTAGCAGTAATATCACCAGTAACTAATAAGTCACCATAAATGTATCCTGCTGTTGTACCAGTGGATACAGGACCAATAATTTCATGAGTATAGAAAGGAATTGCTGAGTTGACGCCTACCTTTTTATCAATTACATTGACACTAAGAACTGTGCCACCAATACCTACATCCAGATTTTCTGTGACGGTAGCATACCCACTGACTGCAAGGTCAGTGGTGTAAATGGTGGTGCCAGCAGATATCTTAGTGCTACCACATATATTTCCTACAACATCTAATTTACATTCAGGAACTGATGTACCAATGCCAACCCTGTCAGTAACAGCATCAGCATATAATAAATCTTCGCTTACTTCTATGCCATTGCGTATGACAAAATCCTTATCGATACCCATTTATCTAGAGTCAACGTTAATTTTATTTATCAACTATCAATAGCACCAAATGTTTTCCAAGTGTTGCCAGTTGTATATACCCAACCAACAGTACCACCATTTGTTGGGTTAGCATTATAAACAATGTCACCAGGTGTTCCTGCCTCAGTAGGTGTAGAAATTCCAACTGTCATTTTTCTTGACACTTGAGCATTACCTTGAATGAAGATACTGTTTGCTTCAACACCTTCTGATGATGTGCTAACAATCTTCTTAGAGAATGATACAGGACCATTGAACTCTGAAAGAATGTCACCTTTGTCTCCACCATCAATAACCATATTTCTCTCTACTTTCAAGATAGAAGAATCAACAAAGTTAAAGTCAGATGTGTCAGATACAGAACCACTAGAATATGGGTCTTCACCTGTGACTGTCTGTACTGGTGTATCATATACTTGCTCTCTACCAGTGTTAGAAGCAATTCTCTTATTACCAATAAAGAAGTCACCTCTGTCATTCATACCAGTATAATTGACAACACCACCAGCGATTTTCATAGACTGAACATTAATTTGCTCTGCCAATGACAACTGTCTGGTCTGTCTATCTGGGAATGCAGTGGAGTAGTTACCAGGTCCATATCCAATGTATTCAAAGGTATGACCAGATGCTCTAATAATTGAGTTTCTTCTAAATTCAAGAGGATAGAACTTAACTCTATTGATAACAGAACCTACTGGGTGAGTGTTAGCAACACTACCATATACACCTCTGAATACTTTAATAGTAGTGTCAGTTGATACTCTACTTACTGTCTGCTTAATTCTCATCAATTCATCATTGACTTTCAGATAATCCCCAATCTTAAGGTCAAAGTCTGCCATATTTTCAACACTGATAGTGTCAGTAGTCTTACTATTGATTGGTTGGAACAATACAGTGGAGATACCAGCATAGATTTGTGTCTCTCTACCATGCAATCTACCATTCTCAACAACCAAGTCACCAAAGTTGGTATCATAACCACCTGGATGCAGAAGAATGCCATTATTATATGGGAATGTCATTGTCTGAATACCTACATCCAGAACAACAGTAGTAAGACCTACCTTATCAATACAAACATATTCTCCATTGTAGAAATCAGAAACAGCATTACTAACAACAACAGTATTATTGACCCTTATGTCATTATTCTGTTGTGTGGTGATAGTGGCAATACCAGAAACATGGTCATACTCAAATCCTCTATCAACTGGTGCTCTAAGAGCATTATAAGTTGGTCCAATTACACTAAATGAACCATCTTGTGCCACATTACGACCCAAACCTTCAGTAGCAATACCAGGTGACTCATTAATTGGTGTAACATCAAGTTGCTTGGTTCCAGTAACACCACTGATTCTGTATAGCTTATTGTACATTCTGCCACTATAATCACCAATTCCAGTTACCTGAATAGTATTGCCAAGATTTTCTCTAATCTTATCAACAGTAACTGTAGCAAAGGTAAATCCAGTGGTAGTAGTGATGCCAGTAATTCTACAAGTGTCACCATTTACAAATGCTGAACCACCATCCATAATTTCACAATCAATAATCTCACCAGCAGATGTTCCATCAACTGTAACTCTGGCAGTAGCAAATCTACCAATAGAACCAGGTTGAGTGTTCTCAAGTCTAGCATTGTAATAGTACTGAATAGTAGCAGTTCCATCACCATAACCAGAACCACCATTATCTACGTTTGCACGTGCAATCTTGTTCAGACCATGATCGTGTTGAGTATAGATGGTATAACCAGTACCAACAGGGTTTGAGATAATATCTGTCAGTGCTACGCCAACACCAGAGTCTTTAAAGAAATCAAACAAAGTCTCCTGTGTGATACTGAATTTGGGGTCATTAACTACAACTTTACCAATATTAGTTGGCAGTGCATAAGACTTAGATGATTGTGAAGATGATTTGGCATTATCTCTATCAGTCTGGGGATAGTAATTTTGTAGTGGTTGAGAAAGACTAAATTCTGGTGTATTGAATGGAGAAACATCAGGAATATTAGAAGAATTCAATATACTGATGTAATAAATGCCATCTTGCTCACCATTTACATACTCATTCACAGTCTCTACATCATAGACATAGTAATTTTTATTAAATTTCTTTCTTCTGAATGTGGGCAGAGATGTGTTTCTCTGTGATGTGTTGTTGATAAATGTGCCAGGTGAGGAAGGAATATCATTGACAAAGAATGTCTTCTCACTTGTAATACCAGTAACCTGATATACACCATTATAACCTGACTGTCCTGCACCAACAGTTGGGAAGTTTGTACTTCTGACACCATTAATTTCTACACTAGAACCAATTGACAAACCATGAGGTCTCTCAGTATCATAATAGGCAATACCATTAGTATATGATGTCTTAGCAATGAAACTGAAGTTTCTCATCTGAGCATCATTGTTCAACTCAACAGATGCTGGATTGTATGCCAATGCTACTTCAGTATCGTTAGCACCACTTACATCTCCTGATTCTTCAATAGTAAAACCATCAAGAGGTGGTCTTGCTGATGTAATGCCTGTATTAGCAGGGATAACATATCTAAGTTTATGAATTCTATCATCTGATTGTCTGGAGTCAATCTGTCTGACAATATATGTTCTAGGTGAAGATTGACCTAAACCACCCAATTGTAGTTTTGGATACAATGAGTTCTCAGTAGAAGCAGAAGAAACATTAACAAACCACTGTGCTTCAGCATCATCATACTGAATAGGATGTCCAGGGTCTCCAGGTGTTTTATCACTTACTCTACTTTCAACATATAATGTGCCACCTAAGTTGTTGAGTTGAACATTAGAAGCAGTTTGTGAGTCATTGATTGATTGAGCAACACGAAGTTGGTCAGGATTCAGACCATCAACAATTGCATAATATAATCTATTTGTTTCAAGACCATCAGGAAGTCTGCCATTGTTAGAAATAACTCTGATTGACTCACCTTGACTGAATTGATGATTTTCAAGGAATGTGAGAGTAGAAGTAGTGATGCTGTTTCCAGTAGATACATTTCTACCAACAACAGACCTCTTATATGCAGTTGGTTTGCTAGTATCAGTGGCAGTGTCATCCATGATGACTCTTGCTTCAAAAGAAACTGGAACACCACCAGCAGGAATTACAGCATATAGTTTCTCATCGTGTCTTGCACCAAATCTATATCCTTGAACAATAGAAGGTGGTTTTACATCCTGACTCTGATATTGATACAGATACATTCTAGATGCATTACCAACACCAACTGTCTTAGTAATATCAACAGAGGGGAATTCAATTGTTGAGAATGATGGTTTAAGGGTTTTAGGAGGGATAATTTGAGTAACATATCCAACATCATCCTGTGAGAATGCATTCTTTCTAAATCCAGTAGATTTAAGAGCGATTTGACCAAAATTAGAGTTGGAGTTAGTAACAGAGAAGTCACCACCACTATCCACTACAAACTGGTCAGAGAATCCAATAGCAAAGATGGACACCAACTGCATCAATCCATTATTGGATGCCTTGATATGGAAGTTTTCGTATGAAGGTTTATAAACTGCATTAATGTCAGTATGCAGATTAGGAACAGTGGTAGAATCATCAAATGTACCACTTGATGAGTTATATTTTACAAATGCATTATCATCAACTTGGAGACTAATACCAGTAAATTGAGCCACAACCATTGACTTGAATCCAGTTGCCTTAGATCCATCAGCGTGCATACCACACATACCAAAAATAGATCTCAGTGAGATATTAAAGACATAGGGAGATGCACTGGTTACTGTATCAGTAGACAGGTCAATACTTGAACCCAATGGGTTAGGCAAAGCATTGCTTGGTGGAACAGGAACCTCATAGGAAAACTCAGTTACACCCTCAGCATTTGTGTCTATAACTTCTTTAACTAAGAAAGTGCCATTATATCTTTTATCAGTTACATTATTAATGATAACATTAGTATCAGTATTCAGTCCTTCAATACCTGCTGTTGTCTTGACATTAATAATAGCAGTTGGGTTGTTTCCATCTCCTGCCTTAATACTACTAATACCAACGCCACCACCAATAGGACCAACAATTCTATATTCATCAATTCTGGGTTGGATGTCTACATTGGGGTCAGGATAATTTGGTGAGATTTCTCTACCACTGGCAGGACCATATGCTCTACCAACTTTCTCATAGTACATATCCAAGTCAGTACGACTTGTAGAATATGTGTTAAATGTGTCATTAATATTGACTGGATTTACTCCATCAGCATATTCAAAACAAGTCAGTTTATGATGAGAAAATGTTGGTGTTGCAAGGTTGGTTGTATAATCTCTGTATACACCTCTTGTGTTTTTTGCATCAAAGACAGAAAATTGGAAAAAGTAACAAGCACCAGTTACTTTGAAGATAGCACTTCTTTCAATAGAATCATTTTTTGGATTAGGTACATAAAGTGGTCTAATTTTGGTCTTTCTTAAATCAGTACCAACAATTGACACACCTCTGGGGATAATGACTCCACCACTGATACTATTAAACTTATAAAGAATATTATTCTTTGCAAAAATATTAAAATCACTAGTATTGCTCAGTGCTGGGAAGTCAGTAGCAGTCTGACCATTTCTCAGCAAAAATGTATTTGGGTTACCAGGAACTCCTGTTGGAATCCAACCAGGTCTATTATCAATAGAATGTTCACCAGGGAGAAGCATGACTGTTGTCTTCTCAAACCTGTCATTATCTTGTCCCCTTTGGTATGAAAATCTAGCTGCTTCAATTAATGCCCTTTGCAGGGTTTTGAATGGGCGAGCAATGGAATTTCCCTGATTTTCAATACCGTCTGTAGCATCTAAGTTGTTGGGGTCAACATAAAGAATATTGCCACGTACGTTTTTGAGGAAATTATCAAGTCTGCTAAGAGGCATCTTTCTTACGCACTATAATCCGTTATGAGTTATTTATTCATAAAAAAAGGGACCCATAGGTCCCTTAATTAACACATAAAGTGCGTACTTCCTTCACACATATACATCTTAGTCTATCAACTACTCATTGTCAAGTATATACTCCACTGTGGTTGCAACATCATCCATAGCTTTACGAAGTTCTTCTTGAGTACCAGAATGCTGTTCCAACCTACCAGTTTCAGTTAAAGTCCATCTCCATTCTTTCATTATTTTATTATACCAGAGATTAATAACCATATCTTATCACACTTTCATTATATAGTAGGAATGGGGGGACTTGAACCCCCACGAGCGCAATGCTCAACAGATTTTAAGTCTGGTGTGTCTACCTATTCCACCACATTCCCAGTTTATTCATTGAATAGCAAGTGGTTGTAGTCTGTCAAGGATTTCACGATAAGCAGGTACAATATCCCCCTCATCTTTTCTGAATAGATCCTTATCAAATCTTTTATCGCTACCAATCTTCCATAGTCTCATACTATCAGGGCTAATCTCATCTGCAAGATACAAATCACCATGAGCATCATAACCATACTCAACTTTAAAATCAACCAAATCAATACCTAAGATGTAAAACATCTGACGAAGGTAATCATTAATTCGTAGTGTCATCTCAATGAAAGGTTCTGGATCATATCCCATCAGACGTACACGATCTGGTGTAAGTAAAGGATCATGCTTACTATCATCCTTCAGAAAGAACTCAACAATAGGTTGTGGTAGGGGTACGCCCTCTTTCAAAGTTGTTTCACGAACAATAGATCCAGCAGCACGATTCCTACAAATAACTTCTAGAGGAACAATATTAACTTTCTTACAGATCATCTTATTAGCACCAATCATATTAATATAATGAGTTGGGATATGTTCTTTGGAAAGTTTCTCAAAGATAATTGATGAGATACTGCAACAGAGAGATCCTTTTCCTAAAGGATGATCTTCCTTCTCTCCATTACCAGCAGTCACCTTATCATGATACTCAATGATGACTTGCTCTGCATCATTACCTGCATATACAGTTTTGACCTTACCTTCAATAATTACTTCCATTTTGTACTCCACATTTTCATAATGTTCTTTCTAATCTTTCAGTTGCTTGGTTAGGAAAATCTCTTGGCCTACTATCAGTAGCATTATCAGTTCTAGCAGAACCTTCGTTTGCCTTCATTGTATGTTGAAAGTTTGCCCTCTTATATCTCAACCCCAATGGATCAGGCATCCAGTATGTTACCTGCCAATCTCTATCAGGACACAATTCAAGATGCTTCTCTACTGAATGATTAAAGCTCCCCATTTGAACATGTCCATCATGAGTGATACATCTACCATCACCAATATCAACTAAAAATAATTGACTCATTCCCCAGCCCAAGTTGGTGGATGAAAAACACAATATTCATTAAAAGTGATTTTCATCTCTTTTTCAGTCAATCCACAATTTTTTGCTGCTTTTGGAAGGTTCCATTTTGCATAGAATAACATTTCCATAGATTGACGGGTTTCTGGTCTCATATTCGTAACACCTAAGAATTTCTTTGTATAATAAGTCTTTGTTTATATTCATAAAAAAGTAATAGGGAGATTTTTCCCCCAGATAAATTTTTGGACTTTTTTTGAACTAAAAGTTGAAATAATATATGGGGTTAAGGAGTAGACACAGCTGGTTCAGCATAAGCAACATACTCATCAGGCACCACTGCCTTGACTAGTTCAAGGACATTCATAAACTCATCTATGTTATCACAGTCAACTGTTTTTGTCTCACCTTCATTTGAATAGAGATAGAACTTGCGCAGACTAGGGTCAATCACAACCCTCATCAGATACTCATCACCTTCATTCTCAATCAAATAGTCATCAGGAGATGGGATGGTCATAGAACCTCTTGGTTACCTTGTAAGTATAGGACAGAGTGGGGGCAGAGTCAAGGGCAGTGTGCCACTTTTAATATGGTCCACCATAGGTAGGGTCTTGAAGAATTTGTACTGCTGTTGCAATATCTGTCTGTCTTTGTGCCAGATTTGAGTCACTCTTACTAATCATCCAAACATTTGTAGCATACCCCTTCTTGTCACCTTTGATAACATTTGATGATGCATTGGGGTCATCCAAATCATTTCTTTTGGTATTAATATCACTGATTTGGTTATCAACAGTTGAATTACTACCACTGTAAGCAAATACAGTTCCTTTACTGCTAGGAGCACTACTCGTGGTATGAACTACACCACTTGGCAAATCTTCTGAGGGAACTGGTCCACTACCAGGACTGGTGAGTGAGTTTTTATAAAATGTATTTGCTACACCCAAACCTTCATTGCTGCCTGTTAAAGGAATTAAGTTCTCAGGTTGTAATGGATTTTCAGTGCCAGTATTTGCTGGTTCTAAATTAGGATAATATGTGAGAATAACATTGTCATCATAGATTTGACCTGTGCCTACAAAATCAGTTGAAGTACAATTAGTAATCACACCAACAGGTCCAAAGACTGACCCAATACCAAAAGCACCAGACACACTTTTGACAATAATCTCAAATGCGGAACCTCCTGAATAACTCTGAGTGATGGCAACAGTGCCACTAGCACCATTAATTTGAGTAAGAGCAATTCCAGCAGCAACACTACCACCAGTGAGAGTAGGTGCCATCACAAGTCTAGTCATTCCTTCTGATGAAGTAAGTGTATCACCAAATAGACTTTCTGCTGCACTTCTGGCAGCACTCTCTGACCCATAGGTCTGCTTATTTGATAACCAGTATGAGTGAGTTGCTGTATCTGCAATAATTTGTTTATCATTATTAATTGAGTCCAACTTCTTAACAAGTTGGTCATCAATATTTTGAACTGGTTTTAAGAATAAATTATATCTGTCTTGATTAACTTCCAATGTAGTCTTAGGTGCTACAATAGATGGGTTTTGAAATTCAGAAATAGATTCTGATTGAGCTGAAAGTACACCAATTGCTGGTGTCAGACCATCATATGATGTAATTGCAAATCCTGATGACATTTCAATAAAATTTTTAAATATTTAGAGTTGATTATGATTCCATTCGCCCAAGGCAATTGGTTCTCCCTCAAACATCATATGAATCACACCCTTTTTATACTCTTCAATAGTCACAACATAAAATAGGGATTCAAAGATACCTTGTCTTTGAAGTTTGGCAATTCTGTGAAGACCATCTTCCAATAGATACCCTCTATCATAGTCAATGACAATACCAGGATATGATGTGTCAACCTGGTCTATAAAATCTGGATTTGGTGGAGGACTACAAATTTTAGAGTGCTCAATGAGAATTGGTTCTCTATTATCAGTAACAAATTTATAACAGGTCATAACTCCATCCATTGACTTGGGTGTGTACAACCCTGATGATAATCAGGATTGTCTGCTCTTAATGTGATACGAATATCACCAGCAATCACTATCCTCTCATCATCCCTCTTTGTAAATTTCTGAGTATGATGAAGAGTTTCACTGGGAAAGAGTAGAACTGACCCCTCCACAGGTGTGATCAAATAATGATTGCAGTTGTACTTATTGAATCCAAGCAGTGTATTCTTCTTATCTGCTGTCTCAAACAATCCACCAGCAACCTCATTACGATTACTAGGTTGTGTCACACAAAACTTATCAGAAGTAGAGTCTGTCTTCAAATAATATACAAAACTGATGTTTGCTTCATTGTGAAAGTGGGGGTCAACTGATGGTGTGTCATCATCTTTATGATACCCAACCCAAGTTTTCACAATGTGATAGTTCACAAGGTTGTGGTTGACATTCAAATGTTGAAGATACTCATCAAGATTCTTTTTCAATGACTGAAAGAAAATCTTGTAGTCTGGATTGAGATGAGCAAAAATCTTACCAGAGTATTCAGGACTCTCATTTTCATATCCATTAAACCAGTAGTCACGAAGAGAATCAATATTGTTTTTCTTAAACTCTTCATGACAATCAATGTCACCCTGATAGACAATTAGAGGGAATATTTCATGTACTTTGTTCACTTATTAATGGCATATTCACCATTATCTCCTGGATAGTCTGCTGGTGTCAAGCCCTTGTACTCAAAGATGTTTTTCTCTACATCCTTTCTTGTTCCATACACAACATATGTACAATTGACTGGACCAGAGGAAGCATTCTTTACATTAATCTTAGAACCCCAGTTGATTGATTCAACAAATAGTTCTTGGAATGAACCTATAGGTGTAAGAGTAACACCAATACTATCAGGGTCAACCAAATCTTTCCACACATCAGGCAATTGGATGGTATTAGTTCCTGACAGTTTACCTCTCACATAAACCTCTGCCTCTGGTCCCTCAAGACAAATGTATCTCAGTCTATGGTCTTCTTTTGAGGGGTGTTTAATATCAAATGATTTCTTAGAACTGGCAGTTGCTTGTGCTGCTTCTGCCTTAGCTCTATTTGTAGTAGCATATGCAGCAACATTACCAAGACCAGTGAGGTTCATGGCACCATTGAATGTGAATACACCATTACAGGTGAGATTTCCTACTGATTTAATGTCTCCAATGGTTGTGATATTGCCTGTAACATTAGTTTGTGCTACCAGGACATTGAACACAGGAATGTTGCCATAAGATGCTTCCAGTGTCATCTGTGCTGTGCTTACAAAGTCACAGTGGAAACCAACATAGTCTGCCTGATTATTAAAAAGATAGGCACCCAAATCTAACTTCTTGAAGGAAGTATCAATTGGTTTTAATGTGTGCCACAAACCTTCCTTTGAAGTTGCATCATAACTGTATGCTGATTTATCTAAGTGTTGTGGACCAGCAAAAGTTCCAAAATGTTTAAAAACAAATGGTTGTGGTGCTGTAGCTTTTGGTTCTAACATTATTGTGGCCTCTCTGTTACTAATTTAGGTACATCAATTCTCTCTGCATAGACATGATAGTAACAATCAATTGGCAGTCCTGGTTTTCCAGCTACAAGAATTTGAAACTGCTGCATTCCTTTTACATACAGACCCTGGTCCATACCAACAGGTGTCAGTGATACAGTGATTGAACTCTCATCAACTAAGTCCTTCCACACCTCAGGCAATGTGATTACATCATCACCTCTCAGTCTTCCTCTATGATAGACACCATTCTCTGCTCCTTCTAAGCAAGAATAAACAAGATTATATCCTTTCTTTTGAGGGTGTGGGATACAAAAGTTCTTGGTCTTTGCTAAGACTACCTCTGCAAAGATGACCTTACATCTAATTGTCTCAGAGATAAACAGGACATCAGTTTTAAGAAACCCTACTACCCTAGCATAAAACTTTGTGATGAATGCATAAAATGGGATTGGCTTCATCTCAGTATTGGTACACTGACCTGCCATTGTACCACCCAATTCAAAAGGACTTGGGTTGGTGAATGAAAGTGGATCGCCTACAATCTCTGGTCCCTCAACATAAGCAGCACCACGTACCTCTGCTGGTCCTCTGCCTAAAATTTCTGGGTTACCTTGACCACAGAATAATCTTTTTCTTACATTTAAATCTGGTGCATCCATTAACTTACTCTCCTTTGGTTTTCAAAATCAGAACTACCACCCTTAGCACCATTTAATTTTGTGGCACCATCAACACACTCAAACATACCACCATAACAATTTAGGATACCATTTCCAATGATTTCACATGTTTTTTCTGAGAAGATAGTGGTACTCACTTTACTACTCATCTTAATAATCTGAGCATCACCAATGATTTTTTCATTGGCACTCATAGTAATGTTTCCATTCTTTCCATCAGCACCACTAGCAGTTATGTCTACATTTACTCCCTCAATCCTTACTCTACCACTGGGTGCTCTCAATACAAGATCGCCACTTACTGCCTCAACATAAACACCAATTTTATCCTTCTCAACATTATCACCTGCTCTTACCTGGAATGCGCCTGGACCTCTACAAATAGTTCCACCCTTCCTATGTTTATCTCCTGATGAGTCAAGAGTAATATAATGATTAGAATCTCTTCCAGACCTGAGTAGCACTGATGACTGAACATTGTCAGCAGTAATGTGTCCAAATTTTATTTCACCATCTGCCTGACCATATCTAATGGTGTGATAATTTTTTAATTCTGCCATTAGAAGTTACCCACACAATCTATCACTGTAATTACCTTATCTTGCAGTTCTGGTGACTTGAATTTGTCTTCACCAATTCTATCTATACACAATCTAGGTCTCAATACAGCATTATATCCTGTCTCTGATTTAATGTAAATTCTAGGGAATTCAGTAAACCCTTCACCACTCTCAGTAATCTTAACTGATGTAACTCTACCTTGTTTATCAACAGTGAATGATCCTTGGGCACCAATGCTAGGTTCAATTACAAGTTCATCTCCTGCTCTGTATTTAATGCCAGACTCTACAACTCTAATCTCACACAGATACAAGATGACAGGATAAGAACCAGATGAATCTGAGGGATAGATCTGAGTCATTTTCTCAAAGTCAGGTCTAGGTGCTGTGAATACACCAGGAAGTTGAACAACATAATCCACACCACCAGGAATTTCTTCTCCACCACCTTGACCAGGAGTAGTAACAGTGCCTCCACCACCACCTGTTCCACCACCAGTGCCAGGTGTATCACCACCAGTGCCAGGGTCAAATGGTTGAGGGTCAAGTGGGTTCAGTGTTCCACCACCCCCACCTACATCACCAGGTCCTCCTCCACCACCAGTACCTCCTCCTCCACCAGGAGTGTCACCATCACCACCAGTACCTCCTCCACCACCAGGAGTGTCACCACCACCAGGTTGTGGTTCAGTGATGACAACAGTGGTTGGTGGCAGTGTTACAATATCACCAGGGTTAATAATAACAATTTCACCAGGAGGAGCAGGAACAAGATAAGTTCCATCTGGTTCTTTTACAACAGTATCATCAGGGTCTGCCCAAGTAGATTCATTTCCTCCCTGACTACCATCAGGTCCAGGCAAGTATCCTGTACCTGGTTCTTCAACAATAATACCAGTTACACCCTTAGTGATTGTTCCAGGAGGAAATTCATTCCTTGGATCAATAGTTGCTGGTAGATTGGTGGTACGTTGTGGGTTGTCAGCATTTACTACTTCAACATCTGAAACTACAGGTCTAATGACTGCACCACTACCTTTACCGCATCCATCATACACACTTGCAAATGCTCCCTCATCATATCCCACACCAAATGAGAGCATATCAATTCCTAATACCTCACCTGCTGCACCAATTACAAAATTGCCTGCTGCACCAAATCCACCTGTGATTTTGGGGATTGGTGGTCCACATAGAAGTGGTCCAATGTCACAAGAGTCAGCACCAAAAATATTATCAAAGTTCAAATCAAAATCAAAGTTGTCAAGGTCAGTTGAATTCTCAAATCCTGCAGCAAAATTCTTTGCCTTACCAATCAATGATTCAATATCACCAAAACTTACTGAGTCACCTCCACTAAGGATACTCCACTCATTAACCTTAGAACACTCTGGTCTATCATCACAGGAGAGGAATGAAAGTAAGTCAGTAATCAAACCTAAGACATCACCAGCAATTGATGCTGCCTGACCTACAAGAGATGTGATGGATGAGAGTGCTTGGTTTACTGCATTAGATAACTTAGCCATAATTTGACCAAGTGTTGCTGCAATAAAGTTTTCTACAAAACACTCTGCTGCATTGATAACTTTATTAATTGCATCACCCAAGAAAGATTCAACCATTCCAAGGAGACCAGCAATCAGTTTCCTAAACAGACAAGCAATCAAATCAAGAACACTATCAACTGCTTTCTTTAATGCTGGTCTCTCATTAGGGAACAACAAATAATATGTGTTCTTCATTGCCTCACTAGTTTGCTTAACAAGAAACTTCTGTGACTCAACAAAGACCCATTTGATAGATTGTGCTATGAACTGTGATGCTTCTGCAATCTTCTTATTAATAAACTCTTGAATATCACCAACTTGATTCTGCACAGCATCTCTATACTTGTAGATAGATTTCTGTGCTTCTTGAATATCTACAATAACATTAGCAATCTGTTTTTGGATTCTGCCAAGTGGTATCCTCTCACATTCAGATGACTGAGCAAGTGGTTGTGTTTGCTTGTCTTTTTTTTGAGATTCAGAAGCAGCACTCTTTTGAGTAGTATCACCATTAGCACTCTCTGTCAGTGTTTGGTTGTTGGACTCTCCTTTCAGAGCACCAGATGCCTCAACCTGCGTTCCTACACCCTCTTTCTGTGCCCCATCCTGCTGAGCTACCTCACCACCTGACTGTGCTTTCTGTGAATACCAAGCAACATAATCATTCTCTGTGTAACCACTGAAAGGTAAGAACCTGGTAGGTGGAAGGTTCTTATTGACTGCCTGATAGTCATTGTACCCTATGCAACCAAATACAACTGGTAGTTGTGCATTCTCACCATCAAGGAAGAAACCAAATACAAAGTTTCCTTGTGTTAGGTTAGCAGATTGTGAGGAACTTCTACCACCCCCACCTGCTGTCACAGGATACATTACATATGCCCAAGGCAATTGTTCATCAGGTATCTTACTGAGGTCAGCAGTATGGTAACCCATAATTCTGACTCTATATCTCTCACCAAATCCTTTGATGTCAGAGTTATCATCTTGAGGAGTGCCAGGAATATTCTCTTTCCAAGATGCCTCGCTAGCAATCTGACCAATCCACCAAATGAATCCGTCTCTTCCTACAAAATGCTTTTCAAATAGTCCTTGATCAAACATCAGAATCCCTGCTTCTTACCATATGAATCTCTTACAAGTGAAAGTGAAGTGAAACTTTCTCTTGAAGTGAGATTATGACATACACTTGCTACCATATATATGCCACCAGTTTGCTTGTTTGTCTCTTTATTTTTATCACCCATCACTGCTGGAAAGTCACACATCACTACATCACCTGCCTTGATGCTTATGTCTAGACCAATGGTAATGTTAATCTTAATAGAGAACATTTGATTGTATCTCATGACAGGTTGAACCATTGCATTCTCTGCATCATAGTTAGGTTCTTGTGGTGCATCTTTCCAAGCATCTAATTGATCATCACCTGTTCCATTAGGATTAACACCAATGTCAAACACATGTGTCATCAATCTAGTTGGAGACTGTGTGAATTCCTTTGCTACCAGGTCAGCACCAAATACCTTACCTGATGTACCCAATTCTTCAGGTTCATACTTATATTCTTTTACAAAGTAATTCATAGCAAAGAAGTCAAAGTAAACAGACCTATTGTTATAGGTTCCCAAAGTCATATTCTGTTTGAGTTCTATATCTTGGTCTATAGTGTAAGATAGAATATTAATATCATATCCCTCAGGAAGAATGCCAGTGTTATTATAGATTAATTTTTTAACTGGTTCCTGTTCAAACAAAGAGTCAATAGATCTAAAATTATATCCATTCCTTGTCTGATAGAATAGATATGCTGCTCTACTTCCAATGTCCTTATCAGGAACTGCCTTTGTTGCTAACCAAGTGCAGGTATAGAATGGTTTTCTATCATTACCAACAAAATTATATGTTGCTGAGGTAGGATCAATCTTCTCAATCCTAGCACCAACTAGTCCCAGAATTTGCCCAACATGCTCAGAGATTTTACCTTCATACCTAGACATGACCCTGATTTGTTCATTGGCAAAGTATTCTTTGGGAGCAAAGTCTAAGAAGTAAACATCTTTTGATGTACCAGGAGATGCATTCCTTACTCTATTAACATACAATCCATTAACATCAAATCTAATTTTATTATTCTTGTTATCTTCAATGACAATATCAGTTCTCTCTCCACCTCTGATAGGCAAACTATCTAGGATTGACTTAGAGTTTTTAACTTTCTCACCATCTACCTCAAATCCTGTCTCAACAATAGTAGCAGTTGCAGTGATATTATTTGACAACACGCTCTCATAGTACCTAAAATCTACCACACCTCCACCAAAGTCAACTGCCTTGTCGTTAGTATTGGATGATATTTTAAACTTAGATATGTTAGCTGCACCTTCAGGTGCATTCTTTGGTTCTGCCATTATCCTTGCTTATATAAGTTAGCTAACAGTTGAGCTTTGTAGTAACTATTTACCATGTCAATTGTAGAGCCACCTACCATAGGAACACCAGACCTCTTTGACATAACTGGTGTTTGTTGTTGGTTAGGAGATGGAAGAGGAACTACCACTGGAACAGTGCCTTGCTGTTCATAGGATGCTGACTGTGATACTGCAGGAATAGGTTGTTGTGGTGCAGTAGTAATCACAGGTGCAGTTTGTGCAGGTGTTTGTCCTGAATAACCAGCTGCCTCTGTTGCTGCCTTCTGCTCTGCCAGTTTCTGCTGCATCTGTGCTGGAGTAATACCACTACTAGTGACAGGTTGTGTAACAGGAGTTACTGATGATGGTGATTGAGTGGCACCAAAGTCAGGAACATTACCCTGAACAGTACCACTATAATTCCAATCCCATCCAAAGTAATTGTTCTTTCCACCAGTTGATCTATAAATCTCACTCCTTCTATTTGTTTTAGTATAGTTTGTAAAGTCAGTCCTTCCACCAACAAAATCTTTTGCATTCTTTTGGAGAGTGGGGTTCATAATATCTCTTGCTGCCTGCTCCACAAAAGCAACAGACTTACCTGTAGCAGCTGCAGCAGTCTGAGCATCTACAATACTAAGCCACTCAGGATTTGTTTTATTGCCAGCAGGATTAATCCTAGGATAGTCATAAGCAGGTTGATACTGCCCATCAGCAATAATGAGTTCCCTTATATTTGTACTACTATAAGCACCAGATGCTGCTCTGTTGTAGATGGACTGTGCTACATCTGCTCTACCTTGGGCATCACTATCTTCCAGTGAGGCAATTGCTGCCAGTGTCCAGAAGTCTGAATTGCCACCACTAACTGTTCCAGTGGGTCCAGTACCAGGGGCAGTAGTACCAGGGGCAGTAGGAGTTGTAGTATTGAGAGTTTGTCCTGTAATTGGATCTGTTAAACCATATGATACGACAGTGGATGGTGGTAGTGTTCCATTTTTAGGTGGGAACAATGCATTCTTAATCAGACCAATGTTTTCCTCTATTTTTCCAGGATTGAAGAGGAAACCTGGATCAGGAACTTCATTGCCAAATAAATTCATTTTTGGCAGACTAGCATAGTATCTGTTCCATGAGTCCTGCATGTATTGTCCAAACTTAGCACCCTGCTCAAGAGTATTCTTCCAGTCCTGAGCCATTTTAGTTTGTATTCCTGATAATCCACCACCTTCTAAGTAAGTATATAATAAATCACCACCATACTCACCAATCAAACCACCAAGAATAGTTCCAACAACTGGAATGGGGATGAGTGTGCCAAGTGCTTCACCAAGTCCAGTACCAACTGACTTGAACAATGTTTGCTTGACTGGATCGCCAGAAAGCATTGATCCAATTGCAGAAACAAAAGGACCTATGATAGGAATTCTAAATCCTTTTGCACCTTTGAATATATTTTTAAATAATCCTTTATTTTGTGCTATAGCTTTTGCTTCTTTCTTACCAAAAAGTTTTTGCAGAAACTTATTTGGTTTACCCTGCAACTTAGTAGATTGTCCACTTGGTTTTGATACATTACCTTTAAATCTATTTTTTGCTGCTTGATTTCCATATCTTTGAGCATATCTTTTCCTTGCTGCCTTAGATGATGTAGCAGTCCTTTGTTTCTGATTTAATCTTGTTCCAGGTGTTGTTGAGTTTCTACCACCTCTTCTGCCAGGTTTGCCAGGAAGAGGAGGTTTGCCTGCTAAGTTTCTGATAGCATTGATAGCACCCCTAGCAAAATCTACAATAGCATCACCAAGTCTAGTAAATCCAAACTTGAATAACCTACCAAGACCTCTTGCTGTTTTAAGAATCAGTTTGCCTGTAGTTTTGATGCCTGTCTTAAACAGTCTGGCACCTAACCCAACTGTTCCTTTGAGAAATCCCTTGAGAGCAACTAAACCAAGTCTTAAACCACTAAAAATAAGATAAAGATTAGAACTATATTTTTTAAGGAACCCTCCAATCTGTTCAAGGTTGTTAAAAGTAAGAAGAGCAAGTCCACCCAACAAAGTGTTAAGTAAAAACTTACCAATCATATCCATAAAGTTAAAACTTGATGCCTTACCTAAGGCACTACCAAGAAGATTGCCACCACTCTTTTGCTCTAATTTCTTCTCTCTTTTTGCTGCCTTGTCTTTTGATAGTGCAGACTTTTTCTTCCTTGAGTTAGCAAGTTCTTCCTTATACTCTTTCTTTAAAACTTCATCAAGTTTAGATGTATTCTCAATAAGATTATCTAATTGAGTTTTAAGTGTCTCTTGGTTAGCTTCAGTTTCTACCTTTACTTGCTGACTCTCTGGTTTAAAATCAGAGGCAGAAATCTTTTTCTGTGACGCCACCTTTGAGTACATTGCCTCACTGGTGCCAACAAAACTTGCCTTGTTTTCTACCTTAGGTTGATTATCTCTTACTTGTTTAATCTTTGCATCTTTAGTTTTAACAAGCGCACCACCAGTCTTCTTGGATTTACCTCCAAGAAGTCCTTTCATCATAGCACCAGCAATCATAGGTAATGCCATGTCTTATCCTACTATGTTGTAGATAGATTTAACAACCATAGACTCAAGATTGTTTGGGTCTTCTGGATTGATAGATGGAACTTGTTTTTGAAGTGCCTCAGAACTACTTGATTGTCCCTGAGATGATTGACCATTAGGTACTGGAACATATAATGGTTGAACAGTTCTATCTGGTGGTGTGCCAGGTGGAGGAGGTGTCTTTTGTCTACTTATTTGTGGTGATTGTACAGCACCAGCAGGAGTAGCTGAAGAAGGATGAGCTCTTGGAGTACCAGATAACCCAGATGCCATAGAATTCAATACCTTTCTTGCCAATGCTTTTGAGTGTTCTCCCTTAGTCTTATTCTTAACCTCACCTAAGAATGGTGCAATGGCAGGACTGTCAATCCTATCAACTTCAAGGATAGTACCACCTGCTGCTGTCACACCATAATCTTTATGACTGACAGGATACTTGCCAAAGATACCAGCCATTGATCTATCAACTGCTGATATATTGTTTGATGATGGGTAGATGACACCAGGTCTACCATTCTTTCTAGCATCAAAGTGTATGTCAATAAATTGTGTGCCACCATTCTTCTCAACATCTCTTGGCACACCAGACAATCCACCATAAGAGTAGATGTTCTGGAATGAAATTCTTTGTCTTAGATTTTGATCAGCACCAACAATCTGCTGCATTGTTTTGACAAGATGTCTGGTTGCTTCCCATTCATTAACACCTGTCCCATAGTCTTGTGTGCCTTGTACTGACCTACCATCAGACCCTAAGGGAATACCTTTAAGTGCATTCTCTTCTGTTGGTGCATGACCAGCACTGATAACAAGATTACTTACAGCACCACCACCTTGCATGGCCATGATACCATCAGAAAGACCAAGTCCCATACCTGGCATCTGCATTGACCCATACTTGGGATCATTATTACCACCAGCAGCAGCATTAGCAGCAAGAAGATTTTCTGCTCCAATTGCTTGAACAGCAGGAACACTCATCATAATTTCACCAGGTTGAGCAGCAACTAGTTGGGTGTCAACACCCATACCACTAATTTTATTTTGTGGAGTGTTCTCAATCCTACCACCCATTGAGATATCAATAGGAACTGGTGCTGCCATAGGTGATTCACCCATAACTTCACCACCACCTTTCTGCTGCTGTGTTTGTTGTTGTGCATTGGTGGGTTGTAGTTCTAAAATTCCTGGAATTGGAATTTGAATCTGTGGTGCTTGTAAAGTAGGCAATCTAGGACCAGGGTCCATGGGTGCTTGCTTAAAGAATGCAAGTGCATCATTAATTGCATTTTCAATATTCTCAATACCAGCATTCAATCCAGTAGCAATACTGTTGTACATATTATAAGGTATATCTACAACAAACTGTACAGTGCTTTCAATCCATTTAATAATATCAATAAAGAACTGTTTGATTGGATTGAGATACTTGTGAGGATCATTGATGATATCCATCACTCTTAATATCAATCCACCCAATAGCGTATTGATAATAAATTTCTCAATCATTCCAAACAAATCAGTAACTGGTTTGGCAATCCTTGTTAAGGCACCAGACATAAATCCACTTTTACTTTTACCACCCTCTAACTTTGCTTCCCTCTTTGCTGCCTTGTCTTTATTAGCAAGTCTTTCATCTCTATCAGACTCTTTCTTTTCAAGGTCATATTGTTTCCTGAGTGTGTCAAGAATACTTTGAATGTTCTCATCAATCTTTTGAAGAGAAGGTGCAAGAACTTTCTGATTGAAATCATCTTTCTCTTCAACCTGTGCTTCTTGCTCTTCCTCAACTGTTTTACTAATTTTCTGTGCTGATGGCAACAAACCAGCAGGAGTTACAACAGGTTTGTCAGTCTCTACATCTGCTGCTTCACCTCTATCAAAGAAACTATCTGCACTAACAGTCTTCTTATTTACCTTAAATCTACCAGTCTTACTCTTTACTCTCTTGTATTCATCAGTAAGAAGTTCTACTTCCTCAGTAGGCATCTGACTGTCAGTCATCCTGCCAGCCATCATCTTCTCTTTCAGAAGAGTTTTATATGTATCATAGTCAATATCAACTACATCTTCAAGACCAAGTAGTCTGAGAATGACGTCATCTACATCCTCACCTACCAAGTCCTCTTCACTTGCTGCATCTGTTGTTTGAGGAATTACTGCAAGAGCAGTTGAACCACCACCCTCCTCCTCTATAACATTCTCAGTTAAATCTTTTAGTCCCTGATTATATTCTACTTCATCATAGTGTCCTGTAAGTCCTAGGCATACATCAATGAAGTCATTGTCTTCACCAGTAATAATTTTAAGGTCTATATCCTGCTGCTCATCCTCTGATAAATTCTCGTAGTAAAACCCTAACTTTTTGAGACGATCTTCTGTAAGTTTGGAAAGCAAATCCTTTCCAGTCTCGTTCTCATAAATTTTTAGTAGTTTTACTACCTTACTATCCATTCTGACGTGCCTTTGCTTTTTGTTCTTCTTCCTCTAGGTGTTGTTGTAGAAGTCCAACATAAACATCACGCTCCCATGGCATCATGTTTTCAATCTCAGTTAATGAATATTTATGGTACTGCATCAAGGCAAAATTTAACCTATAATAACTTTCAAGGTCCATATGGGAAAGACCTATCCGAAAAAACTTGACAACCCTTCCAACACAACAACACTAGCCACATCAGTGACTGGATTCACCACTTCCAAAGTATGTGAAAGTTTAGGCATAGTCTCAAAGAACTTTTCAACATCCTTAAACTGAGTGGAACTCATTTGATTAAGGAACTCAACCACTTCTTTCTTTGTGCAGTCAGCAGTAGACCAAACTTCTTCTTCATTATAAATTTTATCAATACAAGATGCAATCAACTCAAATGACTTGTCAACATTGCTTGTATCAACCTGGTCAAAGTTGTTCTTAATGAACTGGTCAAGAGATGGATACTTCATCTCCATCATCAATGCATCATCAAGTCTAATTTGTTTAGTGTGGTTTTCATCCTCAACAACTTTAATATCATCAAGATTAATACTAACAGGGATGGGTGTGGTGCCATCATCAGGAGCAATGATACTAATCTCCACCTCTTCACCAACAGACTTGCCTCTGATATTCAAGAATAGGAATTCAATATCAAAGGTAGGAAGTTCCTCAACCTTCACACCTCTTGTAGAGATGCAAGACTTAATCACTGTCTTGATAGCATTAGTAATTTGCTTAGTATCTTCACTCTCCAATGCAAGGACAAGTAACTTCTCTTCCTTAACTAAGAAAGGTCTAAACTTAATCTTTTGTTTTGTTGATGGCAACTCCAAGTCATATGTTGGTGTGGCAATTTTTGGTAAAGGCATAATATTACTTCAGTCGTTATATTTATTTGCGTTTTTTAGACTTTTTTGGTGGTGCAATTCCTAAATCATTTTCAGTCAAAACCTTGAACTCAATACCATTATCTTTGGCAAAGGCATCAGCAGCTCTCCACTTTGCCTGATTCACAGCATATGTTTTTGCTTCAGTAATGAATGTCTTGGTCATCCTAGCAGGTTTCTTTGGTTCAATACATTGTCTTGCAGGTTTAATTTCAATAATATATCTCTTGACCTCACCATTTTTATGTCTAATTTGTACAATCCCATCAGGATAATACCTATGTGTTCTGTTGTCAACAGGACTTACATATGGGATGCTGAACTCCTCCAACCCCCACTTCAATACACCAGGATTTGTGTCACACCACTTGGCAAATTTAAGTTCCCAAGATGACCTGTATATAACATTCCTCACATCACCCATATATTTTTCAGGGTGGTGAGGATGATACCTTCCTTGGTGCCACTTACTATCCCTTGACATACTTCATCCACCCACCTGTATGGGTCCTCTTTCCATTCATCACATCAGATACTGATGGTTGATTCAAACCAAGTTCCCTTGCTGCCTCTGCCCTACTCTTGAAGTGTCTTACTTCACCATCTTTAATAAGTGATACTGTCTTACTATGATAGGTGTGGTCTCTTCCCTGTGCCATCTCTCTCATTAGAGACCTAGACTTTTCACTATGCTCTCTCCCCCACATAGGATTGAGTTCACCAAATCTTGCACTACCATACATACCATTCTTCTCACCCCTATGCCCACCATACACAGTGGGAGTAGGTGTATGGTCAGTATCATCCCACTCAATAGTGATAGGGTCTAAGTCAAAGACAGCACTCAAACTTTCAGTCACCCAAGCCATATACATAGTAATGATAGTAGTAAAGTATTTAGATGCCTTTCCCTGCTGGTGGACCTGCACCAGGTCCAATTAAAACAAGTGCTATTAAGAGTAGAATTCTAAATATTGCTACTCCAAATAATTACATAGTAAAATTACAACCACCAGGTAAGGTTACATCTCTGTTGGCTCAGAGAGGCATTCCATATGGAGTTGATGGTTCAGACATTGAATTGAGATGTCATAGAACAACCATTCCTGGTTCAGCATTCTTGACACACTCAGTTAGTGCTGACATTCAAGGACAAGTAGAAGAAATTCCTTATAGAAGAGGTTATGATACAGAAATTGCAATGTCATTCATTGTAGATACTGATTATAAGGTTATCAATTTCTTTGAGACTTGGATGGATTATATGAGTGGTATGGCAAATAGTGAGGGAGATAATACTGTATCTTACTATTCTCCTGGTGCTGTATACAGACCTAACTACTACAATGATTACATTGCTGACATCTTTATCACAAAATTTGAGAAGGATACTGGCACATCCTATAAAGGAAATAGAATTCAGAAACCAGAAATAGAAGTGAACCTCCTCAAGGCATACCCCAAACAGGTACAGCAAGTTGAGTTGAGTTATGGACCTACTGGTGAGTTTTTAAACTTGGAAGTATCATTTGGATACTCAAGATATGTCAAGAGAAATGTAAATGTAGTAACTCAAGGACCAATCTTAGGTGACCCCACTGTTGGTCTTTTTGATTTGGTTCCAGGTCCTGGTCAACCACCAACCACAATATTAAACCCTGATCCAGGGTCATTTGCATAATAAATAACTAAAAAAGATAATGAAGTCTTTCTATCAATTCCAAGAGGATGCAGCAGGTGCAACCAAGGCTGCAATATCTGCATCAGGTTCCTTTGAAGGTTCATCAAGCGCTAACGCAATTGATGCTAGTGGAGAGCACAAATCAATTGATTGGATTGGTAAGAAAAAGAAGGATAAAGAGAAGCGGGAGAAAGAACAACAAGATATTAAGAAGAAACCATTAGCAACCAAACCTGATGGTCCTGGTAAGCAGAAGGATAGAAAACCACAGAAGTATAGGCAGGCAAACAAAACAGCAACACCTAAACCTGAGAAGGGTGGTGCTATCACTAAGGCATCACAACCTCAGAAGAAACCTGCTCAGGATTCAATGGTCGCAAAGAAAACTGCTGCCTCTAAGCAACCTCCTCAACACAAACAAGTTGCTGCCAGACCAGTATCAACAGCAATGGCAGGTGCCAAAAAGAAACCTGCAATCAAACCAGCACCTGAAAGAAAGGCAATCTCTGGTGGTCCTGTTAGACCTCAGATAAATCCACAAGCAAACAGAAAAGCACTGCCAGCAAGTCGTGGATGAAGAACTAGAACTCTACCAGAATAGTACTATTGATAGGTTCCCAGAGTCAGTAGTCAATGACATCATTCTCAACACAGATGTGGATGATATGATGGTAGAGATAGTTGGAATACTTGAAAGTGGAGACAGAGAGATGTCTGTTGATACTGTCCCTCTTCCTGGAAAGTTCTATACCTATGTGTACCAACCAAAGACACCTAGGATTGAATATGATGAGCACCCACTGATTGCTTGTTTGGGTGTTGAGAAGTGGGGGTTCAGAGGATTGAACTATCACTGGGGAACTTGGAGAAACTATTCTTGGGAGGAGATTGTAGGGTATCCTTACATCATCTATCCCTCAGAGATTAAGACTATGAGACAGATTCCATATCAAAAATTCAAACTAAATATCTAAACGGAGCTCCAGTAAACACAATGGCAGAAGTTTTTCAAGAAAGTACTTGGAATGGAGTAGCAGTAGACACATATACTGATACCACCACTGGCTCTATCAAAGTATACCAAAAAGGTTTTGCACCATTAGGTGGTGTTGGTGGAGTCTTAATTGCAGAGTCTGTGCCAGCAAATGGTAAGAGCGATTGGACTCTAGTCAATAAAGACAGATATAGAAGAGCAGTCAATAGAGAAAGAGATAAAAATGGAGAAAGTATTTTAAGTGAACAAGAATTTGTTTCACAGTTTTTTTCAAGTGGTGCTAGAAAATTTAATAATGATAGAGCATTTCTTCTAAACAAACCAGGTACATCAAGTCAATCTGAAAGACAAGGTTTCTTTGACAATAGAGTACCATTTACATCCAATCCAACAGGAAATAAAGAAAGAGTTAACTTTGATCAAAGTATAACTGATCAAACAGTTGTAGATCCTACTGCTAAACCTGAGGAACAGAAAACTGGTGATAGTGATGGCACAGTTGAACTAGAAGTAATACCACAGAGTACTGGTGCTGATGGGGATGAAAGTTCTGATAACTCTAATCAAAACACTGACTCAGATGCTGGAACATCCACAGATAGTTCTGAAGCAACAGCAGATGGTTCTGGAACAACAACTGCCCCTACAGATGGTGATGGTACAACTACCTCAACAATTGAGAATATAAACCAATCAACTCTTGCAACTAAAATTACTGCAGGTGGAACTAATGAGTTACTTAAATATCCTCTAATTGCACCTCCACCTGGAATGCAATATGACTATATTCAAATTACTGCCTTTCAATATACACCTTCTGGTCTAACCCCATCAGCCAATAGAGCAACACAAGCAATTAGTGGTAAACAATATGAAACTATTCAATTGCCAATGCAACCAACTATAACAGAATCAAATGCTGTAAGTTGGACCAATGACACCATTAATGATATTCAAAGAGCATTTGGTAATGTATCATCAGGAGTTATTGATTTTTTAGGTAAAGGTAGTAAAGATAGACTAACCAATGCCCTATCACAAGGATCAGCAGATATAAAAAATTTATTCTCTGATCCAACTACAGAACAAGCTCTTGTTGCATTCTTTGCTGGTCAAGCAGTTAATGCCAACCTCATAGGAAGATCAACAGGTGCAATCATTAATCCCAATCTTGAATTACTCTTTAGTGGTCCTGGTCTTAGATCATTTAATTTTACATTCAGACTTACTCCAAGGAATATAGAAGAGTCAGAGGTCATAAGAAAAATTATTAGAGCATTCAAAAGAAATAGTGCTGTTCAAACAGCAACTTCAGCACTCTTTCTCAAATCTCCTAGAATTTTTCAACTAGAATACATCTATAAGGATGGTGGTCAACACCCCTACCTAAATAAATTTAAACCTTGTGCCCTTACTAATTTTGCTGTGAACTACACACCAGATGGTTCATATATGGTGTTCAATGACACAGGTTCTCTCACAGCATATGATATTCAACTATCATTCACTGAAATTATACCAGTATATGCTAATGATTATGATGATTCTGAAACAGACATGGGATTCTAAAAATGGCACAAAACTATTTCAGTTATATTCCTGACTTTAATTATGTTAGCAGAACTCCTGGCTCCAGGATTATTGATGAGTACACTAAGGTAAAAAATCTTTTCAAGAGGGGTGTTATAAATCCTGACCTGCTTAGAAATATCACAAACTTTGTTCAGTACAAAATTGTAGGTGATGAAAGACCTGACAATGTAGCAGAAAAATATTATGGTGATTCAAATTTAGATTGGTGCATACTTTTAACTAATAATATCCTCAACATAGAAACTGAGTGGCCTCTCTCACAGGAAGGTTTCTATAATTATATGATTGATAAGTATGGAACTGAGTCAGAGTTTGAACAAGTACATCACTATGAGACAGTAAGAATTCTTGATAGTCAGGGTGATCTAATCACACCTGGTGGATTAGAAGTTGATAGCAATTTCTCTGTCACTTTCTTTGATGATGGCATTCAACAGCAACAGACTATAAAAAGGTTGAGTGCAATAACAAACTTACAATATGAGACTCAGAAAGAAGAAAGTAAAAGAAATATATTCTTACTTAAAGACTACTATGTTGGCATCATCATTGATGAGATGGAAACATCAATGCCATACAAGAAAGGTTCTTCCCAGTATGTCTCACCTGATTTAGTACAAGGCGAGAACATTAGATTGTATCCATAAAAAAGTAATAGGGCAAAAAAAATCCCAGGAATTTTTTTCCCAGGATTTTGTAATCAATTATTGAATTTCACTCAGCTGTCAGCGAGTTTTGCAAAGTACGACATAGGATCATCATCGTCATCAACAGGGGATGTTTCTGTGACAGATGGTTCCTTTGCTGCCTTGTAAGAGTCTTCAAGTTTTTGCATGACTTCCTCTTCACTAACTGACTTACGTTCAGTGGCAGCATAATTATCATACTGAGTCTCCTGTGCTTCTTGACGTGCTTGTGCTTTATTTCCCAAAACATAATCAAGACGCTTCTTCAGTTCATCATAAGACTTGAACTGATCATCAGCAACAAAAGCAGTCAATGAATGCTGTTGCTTCCAGATGGCTTCCATTGCATCATCATCATCTAGCAGTGGACTAGTTGATGCAAATTCAGATGCATCATAGTTCCAGTAACCTGCAACTTTTTTCAACTTCAGTTTGAAGTTTGCACCCTGCCAGAAGTCAAAAGGATTGATTGCGGTCTCATCCTCAAACTCAGGTTGCATTGCTTCCATAATCTTATCAAAGATCTTCTTGCCAAACTTATACAGGAAGACTTTACCCTCATTCTGTGGGTTTGCCTTGTCCTGGACAACATAGATGTTGGCATAGAAGGACAGTTTGCGCTTTTGCTTACGCACAATCTCTTTGTTTGCTTCACTGCCACTGTTCCACAACTCACGATTGAGTTCACCAATAGGATCTTTGCCACCAACAGTGGTCAAAGAATTCTCAATGTACCAACCACCAGGTCCCTGGAAGGCGTGGGAGAACAGTTTTACCCAAGGGAGATCTTCTCCATCAGGTGCTGGAAGGAAACGAATAACTGCATATCCATTACCACTTTTGTCCATCTCTGGTTTCCAAAGGCGGTCATCTGCACCACCTCCTCCTTTGTTTGATTTTTCTACTTCCTTAACAAGCTTTGCTGTCAGGGAACCAAGAGAAGACTGTTTTTTTAGGTCTGAAAAACCCATTTGTATTACCTCGTATTAGATGTATTTGGTTTGTGCCCTTTGCTTGGTGGAGGATCAGGCAGCCTCTAATATAGGATGGATGGGGTGGGGTGTCAACCCTCACCCAAGGACTTTTTCATGTTGTCCACAATGTGTGTCATGTTATTGAACACATATGCTAAGTCAACATCAGCAGGGAATCCAAGTTGCTTTGCAGACTCAAGGATACTATCCTTCATTGTCTTTGCTTCAGGGTCATCAGACAAGCTCAGTCTAGTGTAAAGAACTTGCTGCTTCTTAAGTAGTTCTTCAAGCATTTCAACATGCTCTATCTTGTCCTGATTGGACATAGTAGCAAATTCAAATACTTTCATATAGATTTGTTCTTGAAGTTCAGCAATCTCCTTCATCTCAGACTGAACTATTTCTGATTTGAAAAAACTCATCCTTCTTCTACAACTTCAGTAGGTGAAACTTCTGGTTCAGTTGTAGGATTATTTGTCTCTTCAATCTGTTGAAGAACTTCAATCGCTCCACAAACTTTCAGGTACATTTCTCTGCTTCCTTCTAGTGACTTTTCAAGTTCACCTTTCTGATTAATCAGATTTTCAAGTACAGTGCTGTTTTCAAGTGCCATGGATAATAATCTCCTTCAGTATTTTGCGAAATTTAAATACATCAATATGTATAAAGGAATCATACTTATTGATTCTCATAGATAAGAACTTCCACACAGGGTCAGTCAACTTCTTATCAAAGTTTTCTTTAAACCCAATGATCTTGTTCAAAATAACAAAAGTTTCTAGAGAAATGTTCTTTCCCAGATGCTCTTTGATAATTTGGGGGTGTTTAGTTCCCTCAATTTTAAACATAGCATCAAAGTCTTTATCTGTAAAGACATTTTCAATCTCTGACTTGAAAGTGTATGACAGAGACTGTAATCTCTTTTTCCAGTCAGTATAATTTTGCTCACCATTCCTGACAATCTCACCAATCCATAAGGACTGTGGGTCATCACAGGTGACAAAATTTGACACAAAAAATTCAACAACTTCTGTGTCATTCTTTTGCCTGCTAAGTTTCTCAAAGAAAAACCTATCACGCCTTTTATAAAAAGAGTCTAGGGATGCCCTAGACTTTCCACCATAACGATGGTAGTCATATGTGTCTTTGGTAAAGTGATTTTTCAATCCAAGATAGTTCTTGTACACATCAAAGGGTTTCACTTTAGGAATCATATAGGAAGTTTAGCATGAGATGTCTTCTTCAACAGATTCAGTTCAGTTGCTTCTGCTCTCAACTTATCTTTCAATGGTTTTGATATCAACTTAGGAATTGATTCAACATCAATGTTGTTCCTTTCACAGAACAAGACAATAGAATCCATATACTTCATACCTTTATTCTCTTTGGCGATCTTTTCAATCTCCTCAGAAAATCTACGTGTGCAGTAGAATTTGTTTTCTATAATCTTATCTACACTTAGTTCTTCAGGCTTTTTCATATTCCTGTAATTTGAATTCAACAAATTCTCTAATATATTTTGAGAGTAAGTTGATGTACTTTTTCTTGTCATATTCTTCATAGATTTCCACCTCTCCATTTTCACAAGTCATAATAATTACAAATTTTTTAACTATGAGACCCTTCATCTCATACAACATACAAGCATATGCTGCACACTGAACAAAGTAGTCTTCAATCCATTCTCTTTTCTTGGGTTTAGCTGATGTCTTGAAGTCAATGACAGCCAACTCATCATCAAACTCAGCAATACAGTCAACAGAACCAGCAATACCTAGTTCAGTACTATACAATGCAGTCTCTTGACACAGAATATTATCAATCCTATTCAAGTCAGGTTTAGCCTGTTTGAATAGGTACTGAGACAAAGGAAGAACATCAGAGAAAGTATCTGAGTTGTTCAGATACTCCTCAATCAATGTGTGTGCATCAGTACCACGATGGGTAGCCTTACGAGTAATGTTGTTGGCTTCTTGTTCACCAACCTTCTTTCTCCATTCCTTGAACTTGTTTCTATTCCTCCAACTAATCACTGATGTGATAGATGGCATCTTAACAAGTTCATCAGTTCCAAATACTTTATAGTAACGAACTCCTTCAATAGTCTCTCGTTCAATAGGAACGAAAGGAACATCTTGATGTTTAAACATTACATACCCAGTTCAAGTTTAGCCACAATGTACTCTTTAACAAGTCCACTTCTACAAATGTCCTCAGCACAGAACTCAATTGTATCAAAGGATGGCATATTTTGCAAGATTCTCATGAAGTCTGCAATACCATTCCTCTCATTCTGTTTGGTCAAGTCAGACTGAGTTGCATCACCACAGAAATGAATCTTAGAATTCTCACCTACCCTGGTAATCATTGAATCAAGTTCATGGAAGTTCAAGTTCTGGAACTCATCAACAATCACAATCACATTGTCAAGAGTTGTGCCCCTGATGAATGATGTAGACCAGAAAGAGATAGTACCCTGTGCTTTGAGATTTGCATAGAGCATATCAAAAGAAGGGTCATCAGGCATCTCAAACATATACTTCACCATATTTTTGTATGGTATCTGGTATAAAGATGACTTGTCTTCATGGTCACCTGGAAGGAAACCAATCTCTCTGGTGGGTACAAGAGACCTGACAATGTAAATCTTCTCATAGGGTGTCTTGGGGTCCAAGACATCTAGTAAAGCATTGTAGAGGGTAATAAAGGTCTTGCCTGTACCTGCACACCCATAAGCAACAAGATTTTGTTGCTGCTTATACATCTCAAAGAAAGTAGTTTGATTTTGAGTAAGAGGTTCAATCTTTTTAATATAATCAAGATTGATTGGCTTCTTTCTTTTCATAACTTTGTTGCTCATACCAAAGGGCACTGGATTGGTGCTTCCAATTCCTGATTTCTTCTTTGCTGGCATAATATTAATCGTAATGTTTGAGTGTACTACCTGGTTGTTGTTTAGCTTTACCTATAACGTCTTTCCAACCTGGATGTTTGGTGTAGATCTTACTCAAAGGATCTCCAACTGATTCAATCCCAAGACAAGGAGCATTTTCTGGTGTGTAGAATCTTTCCCAATCTGGATTATCTTCACACCACTTATCCCAGTCATGAATACTCATCTGGATTTCCTTCTCTTCACCAGTCTCCTTATTTTTCACAGGGTATGTTGCCATACGTCACCTCATTTGTGTTTATATTTATTAAGACCAGTCAAGAGCTTCTGCAATTACAGGGAACTGCTCTTTGAAAATCTCCTTACAGGAGTTAGCAAGGTCCATGTGTTCTTTCTGTGTGCCATGTGCAGACCTCAGTTCAATGTAATGAATCCAAGATCGAATTGATCCTGTCATGTACATTTTTGTCGGTACTGCTAATGGAAGCACAAAACGAGCACACTCTTTTGCCACTCCAGCATCCAGCATTTGATTATACAAGGAGTATGCAGAACTGAATAAGGTTACCATCTGACGATTAATCTTATCAACAACCTCTGGTTCAAGATCATCAATACTATTCTGTCTATTCTTATCATCCTGACGTCTGAGTTCAGGAAGTTCAATCTCACTACTCAATAAACTAGTGCTTGCATATCTCTGTGAGAATTCTTGAAAAGTAAATGACCTATGACGAAGTACTTGAGCTGCCAGTCCTCTTGTGGTCTCAACTTCAAGAGACATGAATGCCTGCTCAAAGATAGACCAATGTTGATGCTTGATACAATACTTCAGAAGTCCTGCAAACTTTTCACTGTCCTGATTGTTTGGATTACTTACACGTGCACAGTATGCAATGTGTTTCTCAGCATCAGGAGTGACTGAAACTAGTTTTGCTGTGTTCATTGTACTTCTTTTTCCTGTTTGCGAATCTTTTTAAGTTCTTTGAGTTCAGACTTGATAATCTGATATGCATCTTCAGATGTAATTTTCTTACCCATTTCCATGGCAATTGTAAATTCTACTCTTGTTCCAAAATGCTGTAAAGCTCTTTCAAAGGAATCTAGTTCTTCATACATTTCTACTACTCCTTTTTAAAATAAGCATTGAAGTATGCAATTATACCATTGGTTGTTTTATTTCCCTGTGAAATCCAAGTGTCTGCACATTCATATATGTTCTTGGTAGAATAGTCTTGTTCCTCTATTCTATCACTCCCATATTTATTCAACAATACTTTGAGACATTGACCTCTAAGTTTAAGACGATCATCTGTATATCTCCAATCTTCATTCATCATCTTCAAATACCTCATCATAGTCAGGAAGTGGTGGAAGATACTCTGTTGTTTGGGTATATGATTCAACATCAGAATATACTTCTGTTTCTAGGGCACTAACAATCACTTTCAATTGCCTTAGGATTGCTTTAAGATTATCTTTCTCCATAAAAAAAGGGAGGATATAGAGTCCTCCCATTCTAAACTATTCAATTGTGATTGTCAATCACTTTGAATAAGCACGACCACGGTAGCAAAAGGTGCCATGAGTCTCTTTAGACTCTACACAACGTGTCTTATACTCAACACCACGATATGAGGTGTGATTAATTTGTGCGTCATGCAGGGCAGATGCCTTTTCAATTTGCTTTTTGATGATGTTAAGGGTGTTCATGAGGTTACTCCTAAAGTAGTTGGATTTTTAAGTCCGTTCCTTTAGTCGTTTGCGTCCCAATAGCATTCAGGATTTGACTCCTTCATAACTTCAACCAACTCAATCCTCAAAACATTATCGATGTTCTCATTTTGTTGCATACGCAACATGATAGCATCAGTCTGTTGACAGGTAAGAGATGTGTATAAAAGTAATTCAACCATGGGATGAACGCTCCGTTCCGCGACTTACTTGCGTCCCACCATAGAGTGGGATGAACGACAGGTCTAGTATAGACCATTGCATCTATTTATGTCAAGCCCTTTCTTTTTTTGTCTTGAAGTAAAGTTTGTAGTATGGCTTCTTCATCTCATTAATAGTCTCAGCATCCTCTTTAAAACCCATATATTTTAATTGCTGATAAGAACCTTCCAGTTCTGAGATGAGCATCAGAATATACTCAGGACTTCTAGGTCTTCCTCCTGGTTGATAGTGTTCATTAGGAATCAAAACCCTTCCTCCTCTGCCTCCTCAATCATTTTAGAGACTACATTCTCTGTACCATCCATAGTCTTTACAGCAAAAAGACTTGACCTCTGATACTTCTTTACTTTCTTATACTTCTTAAGAAGTTCTTGGACTTGATCTTTTGGTACTTCAAACTCAACATCAAATCCTTTATCTTTATCAATATTCATTTCTTTTTAGATGATGCTTTAATTTCTTCCTGTGATCTCCATAGTTTAGGATTGGCAGTACCATCTGTCTGTTGGATATCAACTAGATCTTTCTTATACTTGTCATAATAATGGTCAAAGATGTCTACCTTCTTACTAGATACAACAAGGTCATACTTTTTCTCTTCACCTACATTGTAAGTGACAAGGAAAGCATTGTTAGGCAGTGATTTATCTTTTGCAGATTCAGGATCACATGCCTCACTCAAAATTTTCAAGACCTACCTCCCCAATTGATGTCAGGATATGCTGCTTCAACATTTGCTTTGGTAATTTTATACTTAGATGCAAGTGTTTTGTCCTTCACAAGACACACAATGTCTGCCTCATTGGGATGCAGACCTTCAAGCATTTGAATAAACATACTCTCTCTACGTGTCTTAGAAAGACTGTCATTACCACCTCTCACAAAGTGATAAAGATTTCTCCATTCTTTACGCAATGAAGTATGATCTGTTCCCACAGGGACATCATTTCTTTCATAAGGAACTGTACCCTCAGGAAGCATTGAGATAACAGTTTCATCAAAGTTCCAAATTAGGAGTGACACAACAGCATCACACCTATGTTCTTTCAATACTTCCACCTTTTTAGCAGCGCTTCTTTGCTTTGAGATTTCCTCAAAGATTTCATGCACAAAAGGATTAGGTGGAAGTTTTGTCGTTGATTTAGCCATTGGTTTACAAGATTTCAATTTAATATAGGATATTTATTAGGAGATGTCAATCTCCATCTTCAGTAAGGTCTTCCATAGTATTTTCAAACCTCACTGCCAGTACGTCATCAGGAATGATCTGACCATTCTCATCAAACATCTCTGGGTGCATAGGAATGTATTGAGAAGTTCTGTCAATAGCATATTCTTTTAGAAGGTATCCTACAACACCTCCTACAAGTAAAAACAATACTGAAATGATTGCTGAGAACGTGAGTGTGACTGCTAACATGTTAGCCCTCCTTTTTTCTTACATCTATGTGAGTGTCTAGAAAAAATTCAACCCTCCTTCCAAAAATGGAGAGTGATTTCCCAAACTTTAACTGAAAAGTCTTAGGTGGTTCCCTCCTTTTTTTGTTCCTTAAAAGCAATTCAAACCCCCTATTCATTCTAGGAGAATCTAAATCATCTTTATTTAGTGGACTTTCTTCTCCTTCCTGGTCTTTTTTCATTCATATACCTACCTGCATCATTGATGATACTCTCAAGATAATTTTTTATTTTACGTGCCTCAGGTTTACCAAGGTGTCCATACCCTTCTCTTAGCTGTTTATGTAAGTTGTCATCTCCACCCTCCAAGTATCCTTCAAGGTCTAGTATGATACCTTTTATCTCTGCTGCAGTACAACTCATTAAGAACTCTTCTACAGTAGTTCTAGTAGATTTATTACTCTTCAGATACTCATACATATTCATCCTAAATTTGCCCTGAAAGGCATAGTCTATAGTATGTTCAATTGCATCGTAGAGATCTAAATCCATCAGACTAAATTATTCTCTCTGAGATATTTAACAGTTTCAGCGCATCCACCAACAACTTTACCATCTACTGACACTTGTGGGAAGGTAGAACCTTGACCAAACTGCTCATAAAATTCTGGTTTCTCATAGTCTCTACCTAGTTTGTATTCTACAAACCTCTGCTCTGATAACTTAAGAGCACCTATCACCTTAGTACAATAAGGACAACCAATCTTTGTATATACTGTGAAATTGTTCATTGTGTTTTTCATTTAGTTTCCTCCTTTAATTTATAAAAGTCTTCCCAACTACAAATACAAACTTTGTATCCAGGATAATGTTTATCTACTATGGATTGATATCCCATACAGGTAGGGTAGTCTCCCTTGAACCAGACTTCTTTCTTCTGACTAATGACAACATGTTCAATCATTTTTTAGATATAATTTGTATGCAAGACTTATTCTCATAGGACAATCTTGATAACAATAAGAATAACCTTTGTGTGGTGTATTACCAGGAAATAAAAGTAATCTACCCTGTACTGGTGCTACAATATCTTGCTCATAAGTTGAGTGCAATATTTGTGTAAATCCTCCCCAATTAGGATCATAATCACTTATGTAAATTAAGGCAGTTAGATCACAACCGTCTGTATGAAGAGTACCGTCTCTTCCACTAAACTGTCCATTAAAATACACCCTTTGAAGTGACACGTCAATATCCAGTTCTTTCTTCAATCTATCAAATAATTTTTCAGAATAGTATTCATTATCTGATACATCCTTCATTAGGAATTGAAGAGAACCTTGTTTACTTTTTTGTAAAACCCAAGCAAACTCATCAACATCACAATTAATTTTCCAGTACTCCTCATCATTTAAAAAGTCATTAATGATTTTAATTCCTTTCATAAAAAAAGAGGGTAGTAACACCCCCTTAGTATATCACTCCTCAGTTTGTTTGTAAAGATCTTCAAGTTTTTCCCTAGACAGATCTACATACATCAACTCTTCACCTGCCTGTGGTGCCTCTGGATGACGTGGTTTGGGTTTGGGTTTATTCATCTCTATGTTAATAGATTGAATGTTAGCCCACATCATAGCAAAGGCACCACCAGCAATAAGAGCAAAGCATATAAAGTAAAGTGTTACTTCAAAACTATTCATCATGCTTCCTGTAGAGATTGAACTGTGTTGTGAAGTTCTCCAATATCACGGAGACCTTCAACGCTGAACCATGGAGCATTAGCCCAACTGAATCCTTCACCCATGGTACTATCTGGTGCTGTGATATACCAATGACATGCTGTGTCTGGTACATCTACTGCACACTTAGACCAATCATCACTCCATTGTGGGACTTGAACCCACATTAGAGCAGCAAACATAAAACTGAAAAGTGAAGTGATCATTTGTCTTTAATCTTTTGGAAAGTGAGTGAAGCGATTAGGATTAATTAATCGCTTCATAGTATCAGAGTGCGTTGCCTCTTGGCAATACTTCCTCTGGGAATACAAAGGACTCATGTGGTTGATCAACTGGTGCCAACCATGCACGTAGTCCTTCATTCAATAGGATGTTCTTGGTATAGAAGGTCTCAAACTCTGGATCTTCTGCTGCTCTAATCTCTTGACTCACGAAATCGTAAGCACGAAGATTGAGAGCAAGGCCAATAATGCCAATACTGGATGTCCAAAGACCCATAACAGGCACAAACAACATGAAGAAATGAAGCCAACGCTTGTTAGAAAATGCAATACCGAAGATCTGCGACCAGAAGCGGTTTGCAGTGACCATAGAATAAGTTTCTTCTTCTTGCGTAGAATCAAACGCCTTAAAGGTATTTGCTTGTTCGCCATCTTCATACAATGTGTTTTCAACTGTGACTCCATGAATAGCAGAAAGCAATGCTCCACCCAGGATACCTGCAACTCCCATCATATGGAATGGGTTGAGCGTCCAGTTATGGAAGCCTTGTAGGAAGAGTAGGAATCTAAAAATCGCTGCAACACCAAACGACGGTGCAAAGAACCAACTGGACTGTCCGAGAGGATAGATGAGAAACACACTGACAAAAACAGCGATAGGCCCAGAGAACGCAATAGCATTGTACGGACGAATTCCAATTAACCTAGCCAACTCGAATTGACGAAGCATGAAACCAATGAGGGCAAATGCTCCGTGGAGTGCCACAAAATTCCAGAGTCCCCCAAGTTGGATCCAGCGGACGAAATCTCCCTGAGCCTCAGGACCCCAGAGAAGAAGAAGAGAATGACCCATAGCGTCAGCTGGAGTACTAACTGCCGCTGTAAGAAAGTTTGCACCCTCAAGATAGGAACTAGCGAGTCCATGGGTATACCAGCTTGTAGCGAAAGTCGTGCCAGTAAGCCAACCCCCAATAGCAAGGTAAGCAGTGGGAAGAAGAAGTAATCCAGACCAACCAATAAAAACGAAACGATCTCGTTTAAGCCAATCATCCAGGACATCGAACCATCCTCCATTTGAGCGTGGTGGTGAAAGTGAAGTAGTTGTCAAAACAATTGACCCTCCTTAATAGTTCTTAATATTTATTATAGCAGAATATTAAAAAAGGGGAAGAGTATTTATACTCAAAACCCCTTGCCTCCTTTCTTTTTGATGTCTAGGACATCTACATGAGAAAGGTACTTACTATTCCACCAAATAGATCTGACTGTCTCCCAGTTATCAACAACTATTGATTGTCCATCATCACTTACAATTTTGTAGTGATGTCTATCATACATTCCATCAGATGACTGAGTAAAGTACCTAGGATCTGATGGATCAATGTTTTGTGTCATGTGCTGTGTACAATGTTTGCTGCATCGTTTTCAAAAATCTCCAACCCTTTGTCAGTCAAAATGTGGTCATACATTTCATTAAGAACCTTAGGTGGCATAGTGACAATCTCTGCACCATTATACCATGACCTTACTGCACGCTGCACACTTCTAATTGAAGCAGCAAGAACCTTAGTCTGGATACCATGAACTTGATACAGTCCACTGATGGACCTGACCACTTCCAGACCTGCTATTGACTGGTCATCCAACCTGCCCACAAAGGGACTGACATAGGTTGCCCCTGCCTTGGCAGCCAGGACTGCCTGAGAGGCACAGAAGATGAGTGTCACATTAGTTCTGACCTTCTCCTTTGTCAACTCCTTACAGACCCTCAGACCTTCTCTGGTCATAGGGAGTTTAATAGTAGACACACTACCAAACTTATTCACCAGACGCATACCTTCATCATACATCTGTTGAGCATCACCCATGACTTCCATACTGATGTCAGCAACACCAATATCTTTAATCTCTTGATAGACTTCTTCAGGGTCACGTCCTGACTTCATAATCAAAGATGGGTTGGTTGTAACACCATCAACCAATCCTGTCTCAAAGTGTTCACGAATAATAGATGTGTCTGCTGTGTCTAAAAAAATCTTCATTTTAATACCTTGTGTGCTGTTCCATCTCCATCATAGAGATCTGTATCATAATAACCTCCTTTTGTTCCAAAGTAAAAAGTGACTAGGACAAAGGGAATACTGACATATAGTAAAATGTTACCTAACATCGTGTCCTCCAAACATAGATCTCATTCCATTCAATACTCTGTTTGCAAAGTTACCTAGTCTTCTTGAGTTAAACCTCTCATACAAAGCACTACTAATGACAGGGGCAGGAACACCGAGGTCAACAGCAGTGTGGACAGTCCACCTACCTTCACCACTATCGCTAACTCCCCCATCGAATTTGCATAACTCACGATCATTCCTGAGAACGTTTGCAGTAAGATCAAGTAACCAACTACCAACGACAGAACCCCTACGCCATAACTCAGCAACTTCAGAAACATCGATATCATAACAGTAATCTGCTGGGTTGTCCATAGGGGCAACCTCTGCATCTCCTTCTTTGGCGTATTTAGACCCTGCATTTGCTTCTTTTAAGATATTAAACCCTTCTGCATATGCCTGCATCATACCATACTCAATACCATTATGAACCATCTTCACAAAGTGACCTGCCCCTGGTCCACCACAATGGAGCCAACCATACTCTGCACTTGTGGAACGAGAATATGGATCTGTTCTTTCTGCTGCTCCAATGCCTGGTGCAAGAGCCCTGAAAATGGGGGAGCATACTGATACTGCTGTAGTTGAACCACCAACCATAAGACAATATCCACGCTCAAGACCATAAACTCCACCACTAGTACCACAGTCAATATATTGGATGCCCAATTTCTCAAGGCGTTGTGCCCTTCTCCTGGTATCCTTAAAATTAGAATTGCCATGATCAATAATAATATCTCCTTCCCTACAATATTGTAGAAGTTCATTAATTGTGTCCTCCACTGTTTCTGCTGGTACTACCATCATGAATATGCCAGGTGTCTCACCTGTGGTTTTATTCTGATGTACAGTATGCACCAAATGTTCAATGGATGTAGTGACACCATCTACATAACCATTCTCATATGCTTCTTGTGCTTTGTCATAGTTTCTTCTATAACCCCACACTTCAATTTCTTGTGCCATCATACGACGAGACATACCCTCGCCCATTCTTCCTAAACCAATTAGTCCTACTTTCATAATACTCCTAAATTAAAAAATAATTCTGAAGGGTCATAGATATCCTCCCCAGATGTCCCACAAATCTTTAAAATAAAAATCAATTTGTCCCAATGTTTTTTCATGTGGAATTTGTTCTTCAGACATAGACCATTTTGTACAAAACCTAGAAAAAGATTGGTCACTGATTATTCTAGGCACACCATACATTCTAGCAAATGAACTCATGGCAAAATCATAACGCATTTTAGTTTCCATTTCATCCATGCTCTCATCTCATATGATAGTCACATCCCAATATGTATCAATTCTTTTTAAGTATTAATTCATAACTGTTCTGATACTCAGACATTAAAAAAGGGACCCTTAGGTCCCTTTCTTTTTATTCAGTTGTGTGTCCTATCAACCAACTGCAGGTGCAGTCAGTGCAACAGGAGTGGACTCAGCAGCAGCCAAGTCAAGTGGGAAGTTGTGTGCATTTCTTTCGTGCATCACTTCCATCCCAAGACCTGCTCTGTTAAGAACGTCTGCCCAGGTGTTCAACACACGACCCTGACCATCAAGGATGGACTGGTTGAAGTTGAAACCATTCAGGTTGAATGCCATGGTGCTTACGCCCAGTGCAGTGAACCAGATGCCAACTACTGGCCATGCTGCCAGGAAGAAGTGCAATGAACGGGAGTTGTTGAATGAAGCATATTGGAAGATCAAGCGACCAAAGTATCCATGTGCAGCAACAATGTTGTAGGTCTCTTCTTCTTGACCAAACTTGTAACCATAGTTCTGTGACTCAGTTTCAGTGGTTTCACGAACCAGTGAAGATGTAACCAGTGAACCATGCATTGCAGAGAACAGTGAACCACCAAAGACACCAGCGACTCCCAACATGTGGAAGGGGTGCATCAGGATGTTGTGCTCAGCTTGGAAGACCAACATGTAGTTGAATGTACCAGAAATACCCAGGGGCATTGCATCAGAGAAAGAACCTTGACCAAAAGGATAGACCAGGAAGACTGCTGATGCTGCTGCAACAGGTGCAGAATATGCAACACAGATCCAGGGGCGCATACCCAATCTGTAAGAAAGTTCCCACTCACGTCCCATGTAGGCATAGATGCCAATAAGGAAGTGGAAAACTACCAGTTGGAAAGGACCACCATTGTAAAGCCATTCATCCAAAGATGCTGCTTCCCAGATGGGGTAGAAGTGTAGACCAATTGCGTTTGAGGAGGGAACAACTGCACCAGAGATGATGTTGTTACCATACATGAGTGAACCAGCAACTGGTTCTCTAATGCCATCGATGTCCACAGGGGGAGCACCTACGAATGCAATAATGAAACATACAGTTGCTGCAAGCAGTGTAGGGATCATCAGTACACCAAACCAACCAACATACAAACGATTGTTAGTTGATGTTACCCAGTCACAGAAATTATTCCATGTGGATTGTGATTGTTGTCTTGAAAGTGTTGTAGCCATTGTTTTGAACTAAAAGTAAGATCATCAGGGAAATGATGGTTTTACTATTCCTGTATCACCCTTAGATACAGGTATGAAAGACGTTTTTATACACCCTAGAGGTCTTGGTTTGAGGGGTGTTACAAATAGTTAAGGAATGTGTTGGTTCCTTGACTTGCTGACTTATTTATAATAACCCATCCAGGTGCATCTGTCAACACCATTGTGCCAGCTTGACAGGTGGTTCAATTCTTTATAGAATAGGTTTGTCCAGGATGATAAGGATCTACTTAGTTTATTACTCGATGTTTCTTTAGTTTATCCCAGGTTGATTCACTAACGTTTTTCTTTTTTCTTTTCAATTTTTGCGATGGGTGATTGGCAGGAACTCTACTCCAAGGTATCGTGTATTGTACTGCAAAACCTGCTCTTGCATCATCTCTAGGATCAACACCTCTTGATCTAGATACTGCATCTCCAACATCAACTAATCTATCAGCAGCAAACTGAGCAATTGGTTTCAGAGGTCCAAAGGCACCACCTATACCTTGATAAACACCATCAAAGTTAAATCTATCATCCACTACAATACCTTTATCAGTTACACTATAACCATAATTATTGAGTAATGCCTGTGCAGGTATATTCTGAGCAGATTGTGCTGAATAATCCTGAGTAGCATCAACCCTGCCAGTAGTATCTCCTCTTCTTAATGAATTGCCAATGGTATTGAGCATTGCATTTTCCAATTCTTTAGTTTGACCACCTTTACGAGTTTTCTTTGGATCATACAAACCAAATGCATATTGTAAAGTAGCAAGAACAGCATCTTGCTTAGGAAGTATTCTAGGAGATAGTCTATTAGAAGGATCTTCAGAAGAAGCAACTGGAGATAGTCTATTAGAAGGATCTTCAGAAGAGGCAACCTGTGCAATCTCTTTTCCCATCTTAGAGGAATCATAGTCCCAGTAACCTCCAGACGCTGACATTGGGTTATCAATCCAGACCATACCAGGAACAGTCGATTGGTCAGTAGGATAGTATGCAGGTGTTGGGGGAGCATTTTGAACTCTTGAATTCATCATATAATCAGCACCAACTTTCTGTGTAAAATCTTGTGATGCATCAAGTTGCGGATTCACATCCTTCAAATCAGTTCTTCTTCTAACATCCATTCCCAATGGTTTTGCATAACCCTGTAAACCAAACTGACTAAACGTGGGTGCAGGGACTACTTCGGTTTCACCAAAACCATAATCGACAGTTACTGTAGATGGTATAGATTCAGCTCCACCAAGACCAGAAATAGTGACTGTATTTGGTTGACCTGTTTGATAATTTGGAGTAAAATATGTAAATTGTTGTGAAGAAGAATTAGTTGGACTAGAACCAGAGGAAGAACTCCAATCACTTTCTTTAAGATTAGTTTCTTCTCTCCAGTTACAAAACTCTAAACTATTTTTATGTCTTAACTCACATTTTGCTTCTTGAATATGTCTTTCTTTTGCAAATTTTTGCTCTTGCAACTTCAAAGTATTTCTTTTTACATCCTTCATGCTAACATGACGAAGAATTGAATTATAAGACGCCATTTAACTCAAGATGTTTATTATATTTATTAGTAAGTAAATTCGTTTATATAATCTAATACTTTATTGAGATACTCATCAGCCAGATATTTTTGTTCTCCTATAACCTTTCTTTCTTTAAGTTCATTCTTTAACTTATAAACTTTTGTCAGAATTTCACATCTAGTCAAGTTCCCGTGTGGCATCATCTTTACTCCAAGAGTTTATAAATTTAGAACGCTTTTCCCAAGTGTCCTTATCACCGTATATATGTCCTGTCTTATGACTTGGATTTATACACTGAGGATTATCTTTCATTCCACACACAAGATTGCTTAAAGTTTCTTCATCTCCTTTGTTACCAGTGCCAGTCCAATAATGTTGTCCACCAATCCAAGTGGCACCACAGACAGTGCAAATCTTGGTATCTAATGAGTCCATATAGTAGCCAGTGTATACAATTTTTTATTATTTACCAAATTTACATACTCTTAATATAAATTTTAAAAACTTGACAAACTAAATAACGCAGTGTACTTCAATTCCTAATGAAAAAGCTTGCTTTGCTTTTTGGAATTTCTTTGATGGCGGCACCTGCAAATGCCGATATTATTCATAAATTATCTTCTAGTATTCAATTAACTGTTGATAGTCCTGCTGTAACCACTAGCAGAATTGGAAGCACGTATTCAGTATCTGGAAACAATATCACTCCAAGCACTGCTGGTAACCTAGGTTCTCTGTCTGCTGGTAGTGCTGTTGGATATACTCCTACTAGCTATGGATTAACCACAGATGGTAGTGCTTATAGTTTCAGTGAAACCTTTATTGAAGGTGATGCTACTGCTGCTTCTCAGACTGCTCTGAGTGGTGGACAGTTTGATGCTCCTAAACTTCATGGTAGTTCAACCACCTTCACTGGTGGTACTGCAGGGTCTCTTGCAGGTACTATCAACACTGGAGGAGGTATGGCATTGACAGCAGGTGGTGCTGGTACAAATGCAACTGGACAATTTGTCAGTGAGTTAACTATCTCAAGGTAAGATATGAACAAGATTCAACAATGTTTGAGTCTTGGATTGTTACTTAGTTTACAGGGGTTGTCTGCTATGGCAGTCCCTGTTGTCCCTAACTTTACTCAGGGGTCAATGACCAGTAGGACTGAGACAACTAGTAAAGTTACTGAAGTCATCAATTCAATTGACTACAACACAGGTTACGAATACACAGTAACAGGTACTAATGTGCAGGTAAGTGGGAGTTCTTTATCTCCTGGTGCGCAATCTGAAACAACATTAATAGAGGGAGTGAGCTCTACATGGAATGGATTAAATCTCAACGACAAACCAAGTTGGTCCATAACAAATCCTGGTCAGTCTTTCATTTACACAGAAACATATTCAGGACCAGGTCTGTCAAACCAAACAGTAATTCAAAGAACAACAGATATAACAAGCGTCACAGAAACTACAAGTATATTCTCCCAGTAATACTATCTGCTCTCTTCCCTATTCAGTCTTATGCTGAAACTGTTGGTGGCGTATCTGCTACTGCTGCTCCTGTTGCTAATTCCTCTGGCTCTGTTACAAACCAGGCTATCCAAGTTTTACAAGGACCCTATATCACTAACACATACGGAGGAGGAATACAATGCCAAGGTCCCACTCTTAATATTACACCTTTCGTAACTGGTTCTGCATCTGCACAGAAACCATATGAACCTTACTATAATGCCCCTGTATACAATGGGGTAGATATTTCAGGTAGCTTTGATGATGATGGAAATCCTAAAGGTGATGGTATACCTGACTTCCCTGGTGATATTTTGTATGAAGTTCCTACAAGAACTGGTCAGAAAGATAACTACAACGTATCTGCTGGTTTCTCCATGACATGGTCAAGACCATTAGATAGAAAGTTGCAGGACCAATGTAAAGAAGCAGCAGCAACACAAATTGCATTACAGCAACAGTTAACTGCCAATAAAAGATTAGATTTTGAGATTGCAAGACTTAAGAACTGTGGTGAATTGATGATGAAAGGAATCCAATTCCATCCCAAGTCACCATACTATTCTGTATGTGCTGATGTTGTGGTAAACAATCCACCAGGACACCAGCATCCACATATTCATAAAATTCCTACATCAACTAAAGCATCAGACCTAGGTGGTCCAATTAATTAATCAGTATAAACCCATCCAGTAGCAATGTATTTGTTTATTTTTTTGGGTGGATTACCTCTATGCATTGCTGTCCAATTAGCAGGAAAAATAATCAATCTTCCTTCCTTTGGTTGTACTATTGGTCCGTCATAAAATTCTGTAGTTCCTCCTCCATCTTCAGGTATATCATTTAAGTACCAAAGATAAGTTATAATTCTACGAAATGAATCCTCTGCTGCACCATCATGATGATATACAAAACCTGTTTGGTCAGGTGTTGTTCTTTGAATTTGATATCCTTTATCTATTAGATTACTTTTCTCTCTCCAGTTTGATCTGGATTGAGTTGGTATTGGATCTATAAAATGCTTCATATAATACTCATCTAGAACAGGAGATAACTTTTCAAAGAAAGTACGATCCTCCTTTTCCCAATCAGGAAGAGATGAAATATGTAAGTCCTGAGAATCTTTTACATGTGGTTTTAAACCCATTGCAGTTTGACCAGGAGAGGACCTATCATCCTTTTCAAATCTTTTGATTACATGTCTGCAGAAATATGGGCTAAGGTTATTGTCAAATATTTCCAAAAATTTTGTCATTTTTTAAGGACTCTTCTTATAGATTTAATTGCTTCATTTCTGTCCCTTTGTTCTGCAATGCGTTCACCTTTACTTTGAACCTTAGGTTGCTTACCTCTGATGGCAGCAATCTTTTTGACTACTTTCTTGATAGTAGGTTTAACAACTTTCAATAAGATGTCAGCAAATGGTTTAGCAATCAGTGCAGATGTGGTAGCAACTAATGCAATTGATGCTGTGGTTGTAATAATACCTGCTGGTGGTATTGCATTTACAATTTGCGCAGGTATTGGTATATCTTCTGTAACTCTAATACAGATACCATTCTCAAGTTTATATCCTACTACAATCTCTCTACCATTGTCAAATATTGTGCCAATGGGTTGCTCTGTCTTTTGTTTTTGATTAGGACAATCAGTAGGAGGAGGGGGAGGTGGGGGAGGAGTGCCTGTCTCCATATCTGTATTTGTATCTGATTCATCAGGTGATGATGGATTTTTAATATTGGATGGGTCTGTATAATCTAATTCCTCAGGTGTATAATTAATTGGATTAAATGATGGCACACCAGCGTCACAATATGTAAGAGAACCCTTAGGGTCATCTTCAATAACTACACTATTGTTAGGATTATTTGTCTCATGAGACTCCACACACCCAGGCATATCCACAATGGGTATGCCTAATTCATTTACAATAGGTGGTGTTGGTGGTATTGCTTGTGGGACTGTAGTTGCCCAATCCCTTATCTCCTGAACAGAAATATCTCTTATATTGATTTGTGTAGATCTGATATTAATGTCAGGAATTTTCATTGTCATAACACGATTTACCCAAGCAAGTCCAAATAATTTTTTTCATCCCACTTTTTATCTTTGTAGATTTGTGTATGTAAGTGAAATCACAGGGGAAGCAAAGCACACTTCCTTTCTTTGGTTTTATTCTTAACTGATCTGCAAGAAACAATGTATCACCACCCTTAAAGTCATCATTCAAATAGACAACATAGGAATAAACATATTCTTTATTATTTTCCTTGTCTATATGCCAACTGTAATAATCTCCACTATCATAATAACGATATATGTAATCACAACTTAAGTTATGATAATAATATGGGAGAAATTGTGAGAATACACATTTCTTTGTGTACTGTTCATGAGCATTAGAAATAATACCATGAACTAAATTATCAACTTCTTTGAATGTGAAAATTTCACTAAGGTTGATACATTTATTGTGCCTTATTAAATTCTTTTCACATTCATTATTTTTGTAAAACTCGTTTGCTTCAATCTTTTTTACTATTTGTTCACAAAGATCATGATCTACAAAATTTTGAAGTTCAATAATAAATCTATTATGTTTTACAATTTTCATACATTAGTCACTAAAGAAGTTAATTACTGCTGACCATGCTGAATGAAGTGCCACATATAAAAAGAATGTGTCTGAGGCATCTTTCTGTTTCATTCGCCTTCTTGATGTTGTCATAATTGATATAATAACTAAAGTTATATATCAGGACTCACCAAATTCTCAGAAAGGAAGTGCTGGTCCTGTGACAGCAGGAGCACCACCACCAATGCCAGCAGGGGCACCAATAGCACCACCAGTTACATCAGGAAGTTCAGGCATAGCAGAGTCAAGCATACCAGGAAGTGCTCCAGCAATTGCTTCTCCTGCTGCTGCAGCAACCTGACTCTTTACATTCTCAATGATTGAATCTTTATTGGCATATACATATGCACCACCACCTACAATAGATGCAGTTCCTGCAAATGATAGGAGTGCTAAGACGTTAATTACTTTTTGCATTTTTATAATCCAAAATTGAAAGGTATGTGTTGTAGGGAATCCAAGCAGGATTCTCTTCATTGAATTGAACTTGAACTTCAGTAATTACTTCTTCAAGTTGTTTGCTATAAGTTTGCCTTGTATTTTTAACAAAGCTCATGGGACTTGTCATTGGTTCCATTTCTATTTAACTAATTAATCTATTATTATGAAGTTTTTTCCAATCATATTTATCTCTTACATTTAAGTCGCAATACATAAATGCTACGCTTGTCCTTAATTTGTAAGTCATATTGTTTGGACTATTTCCTCTGTGCTCCCAGGTACTATCAATAAGTATTCCTGAGTTTGGTATATATGGATAGTATTCATACTTTCCACTAAAGGGATTGTGAATAACAAATTCACCTCCCCAATTACTATTCCAAGAATCTTCTGTGAATAGAATGAAAGTATATGTCCCATCCTTTTCTTCATCTTTGTGAAAGAGCGATGCTTGTCCATTTGTCTGTCCATTTATATGGATTCTAGACAAGTCTAAATCAGATGTTCTTAAATGTTTTTTGATTTTGTATTTAATGTAAGAACCAACTGATATGTAAATTAAAGAATCTAAAATATCCTCCTCAGTTTTTCCCCAAGAAGTATACTGATCTTTATTAGATGCATTATTATTTTTCCATCCATATTTTAAATCACTGTTCAATCTTAAAAAAATATCTTCAGGTAATATATCATATAGATGGATAGATTCTTTTAAAATTCCCATACATTACACATCATAAAAAATCATTCATCCTATCTATACTACAAGTTAATTCACATGTCTCTCCACCAAACTCTGAGTCTGGAATGAATGGTGGAGATCCACAAATACCAGACCTACACCATCGTGCCGTGTGCTCTTCTAATCTCTCTGAGTGCTTCAAGGTCCATGTTTTTTGTTCCTCCGTCATAGGCATGAGCATAACCCTCAGTAATCATTTGCTCGTTGAGGGACACTGACTCGTCCCCAATGTATAACCAGCCAAGAAGGCGACCATATTTACCGACCCCACCAACAAGTTCAGTCCTAACAGACAACTCATCATCACCAGATATAGCACCCTCAAGTTTTTCTTTGAGCCAATTGGTTGCTTCAATTCCAAGTGCTTTCTCCTCTAGGTTTCTGGTCCTCTTCTCTGGCGTATCAACTCCTGCAACTCTAACTCTTTCTTTCTTGTATAGATCAAACCCCAAATCAATGGTGACATCAATAGTATCGCCATCAAGGACACGATTGATCTCCGTCACTCGGAAGTTGTAACAACTCTTCCTGCTTGGTGGTGTCATTGCTCCCATGAGATTCTCTTTTATCAATTCCTAGTATATAGTAAATGACATAAAGAGCCATACAAACAGAAAGAAATACCATGAAGATTACTGACCATACAGGATCATTAAAATTTTCATGTGGTCTCAATAATAAATTCATTTTTTGACTGGCCAGGTTAATTCCATTCCTATTGTTAGTAATAATATAAAGGAAAATACAAATAAAGTACTCATGGATTTCTAGGGTTCATTCCCAATGATTTTAAATATTCTAACCACCAGTCTTGATCCTTCATGTATCTCCAATTAGGAACTGGTTTGCCCTGTTCAATAACATAGTATTGATGAAGAGAATCATCTATAGTCTGTGCGATCTGTAAATTCTTCTTCATCCTCATCAACGTCTGCATATGGGTTTTCCACATATGGTCCGTGTGGTTTTCTGGATTCTGATTTGACATACTTGTGTTCGTCATTGACTGCTGAAACCCACAAAGTCAATTTCATAACTATCCAAATAATACCAATAGGCAAAAAGCAAGCAAATAGAATTAATGGTTTCATTTATTTTTTAACAAAAGGTTCCCAGTGTTGCCACTTATACTTATGCACTGCCCACATCCCAACAACTGGAACACAGACTAACACATAAGACATAAAACCGAGAGCAAAAGGATTTTGCATTGTATGTCTAACAAATAGAAGCATTTAATTTACGTGAATAGTGCCTGTCATTCCTGCGCCTTGATGAGGACCACAGAAGAAATTATAGTCTCCTGCGTCAGCAAATACAACATCTTGTGATTCTCCAGGAGCAAACAACAATGCTTCTCTGGAAAGATCTGCACGACCTTCTACAATAATATTGTGTGGAGGTAGTGCTTCATTAATAAAGTGTACTGTTTCACCAGCAGAGATTGTAATCTCATTAGGTTCAAATACTAAATTACCACCAGAACCCATTGATACATCTACAGCATATGCCATCTTCGGTAAGAAGAAAATCATTGCTGTTACAGTAACAAGAATCATTAAACGAATAAACTTCATTGTAGTTTAATCAACTACACTAGTTATATCATATATGGTTTTTTTGTCTATGGATTGTTATGGGTTCCTGATATGATTTTTACTTTGGTTCTACTGCTGATTTAACAGGTGGTGATCCTGTAGAAATAGTCATAGGTGCTTGCTCAATTCTGATTGTCTGACTAGGTGCTGTCTGTGCTGCCTTCTCAATCAATCTCTCCATCTGTTCCTTAGTGATTCCACTGTTGCCACCATTACCACCACCTTCTCCTGCTTTCTTTGCTGCCTGAACACCAAAGGTAGCTAGGACTCCTGTAAAGACTGAGGCAATGAAAGTGGGATCCAGTTTCTGTTCTGGTATTCCCAAAGCAGGAGGTAGTTTGATGTATGCAAGAGTGAGAATTCCACCACTCCAAACAAGGATACCAAGGCGCACAAAGGTAGAAAGAATAGCAAGTTGTTCTTCTTTATCATCTGCTGCCTCTTTTATTTTACTGAGAAATCCTTTCTTCTTAGGGTCTTTGGATACTTCCTTCTTGACTTCCTCTGGCATTGGATGCAAGCAACTAAAAATATTTATTAAAAAAGGGACTTTTTAAGTCCCTGTTCCTTGATATACTGGTGTCATAAGACCACCACCTGGTCCATCATCTTCATCATCATTAGATGTTAGTACCAACATAATAAAAAAAGGAGCAACTATGAACACCAATATATTGAATAGTGTCCAATCATACATCAAAAGATGCCTGGAATGATTTGCCCTGTGGTAGCGTATGCACCCATTGCTGCAACAATACCAATCATTGCTGCCCAACCATTAATGCGTTCTGCGTTTTCGTTCATGAGTTTTCTCCTAGTGTGAGATAAAATTTGGTTTGATCTGTTGGTGCATTCTCATAAAATGAGATATCACCATAAGTTTTGTGGTCTTTGTAACCAACCATACGACCTTTCGTATTTTGGATTGCTCCCATCATAGCAATGATTAGGAAGATTGCAGGTGGTCCAATAATAAGAGCACCACCAATCACATAATAAGTCAGGATTTCAATTAGAGAGTTTTCCATCTTGTGTTTTGTTTAGAATAATAATTTTTTTACCATCATGGGTAAAGGTCAATTCATCATCATGACCCCAACAAAGTTCTTCGTATAGGGCATTCAATCTCTCCATATCTTCATAGAGTTGATTTGGATTTGTCATTACTTCTCTCAGGTGTTATAGATGCTGCCCAAATAGGTACAAGCATCAACACTGCTGCTGCGAGAAAACCCATCAGAGCAGTCCAAAGAATAGGTTACCAGTAATTGCATAAGAAAGCAAGCCTGCAACAAATCCAAGCATTGCTGTACGACCATTCAGTTTCTCTGCACGTTCTGCATAACTCTCATAACCATAACGTTCTGCATCAGTTTGAGAGACATACATTCTAGGCTCTTTGGCAAACAGGTTCTGTTGTCCACGATCATTAGTTGTTACAGTCATTGCCTTTTGTAATGTTTCTTTACATAGTATATAGGAAACATAAAGTTTTGTCAAGTCAGTAGTCATCGTTTCTACCATAGCTGGCACAGGTCTTTTTATTTTCTTCTGATGCTCTACACCATTGTCTAACGTAAGAATCTGCATCCATAGTCATTTCATAGTGAGCATGGTTATGCAGTGTCCCTATCAGTGCTATCATTCCCAGAATCAGAAGAGAGGTCAGAGTTCCTGGATTCGTTATGAAACTTATAAAATATTTTTTCATAAAAAAAAGGGGATGCCGTCGCACCCCCAGTATAACATCTAGATGTTTATGTGTCTATATTGAATATCAGAAGTTGTACTTAAGACCCAACTTACCACCAAGACCGAAGTCATCTTCGTCTTCAGCAGTCAGGAAAGAAACCTCACCATATACTCCAAGGTTTTCAGCAACTTCTACACCAACACCTGCTTTACCAGAGAATTGGGTGTCAAGCTCTTCACCATCAACAGAAACCAGAGCAGGACCTGCTTGGACATAGTAACCAGCAGACTCACCCAGATCACCTTCATAACCTACGTGGAGGTCAGTGGTTGCACCAGAATAGTCATCGCCAACCCAACCAGCATTGGTTTCTACATTAACGTAGGGACCTGCAACAGCAGCGCCAGCGGACAGGGACAGAGCAGCAGCTGCTGCGAATACAGATTTGATCATTTTAGATACCTTTATTTACTTGCGGAATGAATACCCGCAGATGAAATGAACCTCGACTTAGGTTCAGTTTGTTTCCTTTTGTTACTTTAATTACTGAAAGACAAATGGATAAGTATTTATACCATAGATTTTTTAGAGTGTCAACCCTCTGGTGGGTTATTACCACCTGAGGGAGCACTGACCCTACCTAAGTAGGGATCAAAATCCATGAATTCATCAACTGACATCTGGGATCCTTGATTGGTCCAGAAGTTGAACTGTGCATTATAATTGTTCTTGTGGAACATGTCAATGTGTTCAGGATGAATACTAGATCCTAGTTCAATCTTGTATAACAAAAGGGGAATGGCATAAGTATTGCCTGAATTGTAGATGAGGTCATCAGCAACAGGTCTAGGTCTTACACCATTGTCAAGTTTGTACTTGTCTCCCCTACAATGCAACCTAATCAATTTTTCAGCATGATGCCTAGTGATTAGATAGCAGGCAGTAGAGAAGTCATTGACAAACCTCTTGTGGATTTTGATGTGAATGTCACCAGTGCTAATAATAGACACTTGGCAGACATCCCAATCATAAGGAATTTTAGCATAGAAGTCTTTCCATGTAAAGTTCCAGAATCTTGCAAGGTCTAACTCACAGTCATCTTCCATGATGATAGCATAAGGACTGTCAGATGTCTCGTACCAGTGCTTGATTGCCTTCAAGTGTGAAGTAGTACAACCAATCTCACCAGACGTCATCATATCTGGATACCTTCCCTTAATGATATCACTAAGGTCATCATCCCTACCATCATAACCAGAGATTCTGGTGACGTCAGTAACGCCCCAGTAATCAAACTGCTCTTGCATATACTGCCACCTTTCAGGTTGATCGTCAAGGTTGATACAGTAGATAGGACCCATGCCCTGAAGTTTATGGAGTGCCTTGTTTTTATCTCTTAAATTCTGTGCCATCTTTCAGGAATAAGGTCTGATGTGTCTTTGTGTTCATTAAGTGGTCCAAACCATGTGGTTGGAGCAATGACTTTCTCACTGTCTGCCAACCAGGCTCCCCACCAGGAGAATGATGAGTTTGCAATAATGTGTGCCTTACATAAAGTCATAAGACACATATCTACTTTGTTGTCTCCTGATTCTGAAATGAGGAACCTATCATCTTGAAACAGTTTTTGTTTCTTACACCACTCTGGGTCATCAGAGAAGATAACCACATCCCAATCAGGGAAGTGACTTAGTGCCTCCTCATAATAATCCAAACCTAGGTTATGATGGTTCTCACTGTTTGTCAAGTAGTCTGTTCTCCTGATGTGGAGAGACAGGAACTTGTTACCACCAATCATTTCTTTACAAGGATTAAGAATCTCATCACTGAAAGTGAAGTCTTCTTTAATACTTGCTTCAATATGCTTGAAGTATTTTTCTGACTGAAAAAATCCCCACAGTGATACCTCATTAGGGCATTGCTGTAGGAGTGCAACATCAAATGTGTATTGTTTTTCTTGTACTACAGGAGCACAACCACTATCAAGGAATCTGATATTGGATTGAGGTAGGTGGGGAAGGTCAAACACTTCAAACAGTTGGTGACTCCTCCACTCATCAGAGAAGTCTGATGGAGGAATGCCAAAGTCATACCCTCTTGCAGCTGCAATGCCCCTTAGAGAGGCATACTGGAACATCTGGTTACCCAGTCTGCCCAGAACTCCTAGATGATTAAATGCTAGCATCTTGATATCTCCTCTTCACATACTCTTGTTGGTTCATGTAGTCAATGATTGTTTGCTTGTTTTGATTCTTCATCCACTGCCACAGGTTATGATTATCCTGGAACTTTGGATTGTGATAGTGAGAGTTGTGACTTCTTGAATGCTCAAAATGCCATATCCAATCATTCACTCTTGCTACTCTAAACCCTAGGATGTTAAACCTAAAGTAGAACTCACAATCCTCAGCACCCCAGGAGAGGAAATTCTCATTCCACATACCACCTTGGATACATTTCTGTTTGTTATAGAACTGTGTCCAACCAATAGTAGATGATTCTGTTCTACATCTAGGTTGAATGACATCCATATCAAATCTGCTTTCCATAAACTGTTGGAAAACTTCCATAGGATAGTCTACCTGATACTGATAGACACCGCACCCATAAGGGTAAACAACATCTGCCTGATTAGTTTTTAACATATCATAGGCAGTCTTGTGACTGGTATGAGGATAGATGCAATCTACATCATGACTACAAATGAATTCAGTATCTGCCTCAAGAATAAGGTCATTCAGAATTCTAGTCTTGTGAAAGAGTGGGTCACTACTCTCTTCAAATATGTATTCAAGATTTCCAATGCCAATAAACTTTTTAATTTCAGGGATTGCCCTAAACTTAAATGTTGCTCTCTCACTTACCTCCTTTACAATCACTTTGGATGTAGGAAAGTTAGCAAGAAGATATGTGACTGATGTGATAACATTTTTTAGTCTGTCCTCTGACTCAATACGAGTAGGGAGGATATAAGTCAGGTCATTCATAGTGCCTTCCATCCCTTAGGTAGCAAGTCATCCATGTGGTAGTGGTCAAACTGTGGACCAAACCATTTCTTAGGTGCTACTACAGTCTTTTCTGGGTCATCAATCAACCATGCACCCCACCAAGAGAAAGAACTATTAGCAATGATTGCATCAGTACACAGAGACATCAGACATAGGTCAGTCCATGGTTCTCTCTGACCATCAGCCAGTTCTGCTGTGGTCTCTGATAAGATAAACCTATCTGGTTTAAAGAATTCTTGTTCTGCACACCATTCAATTACATCAGAGAATACAACCACAGGTATATCCTTAGGAAACTTCTTCAATGCTGCCTCATAGTATTCCCAGGTCTGTACAGGATGTGCATTCTCAAGGTTTACATATGCCCATGGTAGTTTGGGATCGCCTCTACGAATATGTAAGAAGATTTTTCTATCACTATCAATACTATCCATCATGTCCTTACATGGTTCATAGATTGAATCATGGAACTGAAAGTCTTTTCTGATTTCATCTCTGATGTTCTCAAAGTATCTCTCAGTCTGGAAGTAACCATCAAGGTTTACATTATCAGGACACTGGTTAAACAACTCTTGATTGAAATGAAACTCTTTCCATACTGCCCACCTACCATTGTCATTGAAACCATGATGCTCTGGTGTAGCACCAGTCATCTTGAATGTTTCAAACATACAGTAGTTGTTCTCACAACCATACTCATCAACACCAGAAGTCCCTGGAGGTGGTACTGCCCAGTCAAATCCCCTGTTAGCAGCAATACCTCTCAGGGCAGCATATTGAAACATCTGGTTACCAAGTCTCCCAGACTTTCCAAGTTTATTGAATGTAAGCATCAAATCTTCTCCCAGTGCTCAGGTAACAAATCAGTCATAATATAGTGTGAGTATGCTGGACCAAACCACATATCTGGTGCAACAACTTTGCCTGCATTGTTTTGCAACCAGGCACCCCACCAACTCATACTACTGTTCGCAATTATAGCACCCTTACACATAGACATCAAGCACATATCCCAGTAAGGAACTAGTGATTGCTGAACACTACCATCACCAAGTCTTACATTATTAGGATACTTGATATGATTTTCAGACAGTAGAAATCTATCTGGTTGAAAGATTTCCTGCTGTCTTACCCAGTCAAGGTCATCAGAGAAAATAAGAACAGGAATATCCTTATCAAATTTTTCTAATGCTTTCTCATAGTATGAGACAGGTTGGCAAGGATGATAGTCTGGTGTAGCAACATAGTCCCCACGTCTGACGTGAATGAAGATAGCATCTCCAACATCATCCATAATCTCTTTACAGGACTCAGCAATATCATCCTTGAAAGTGTAGTCTTTTCTAATATCTTCTTCAATGTTTTTAAAATACTTCTCTGACTGAAGATAGTAATTGATATTTACTTCATCAGGACAATTGTTATAAAGGTCTTCATCAAAATGAAAGATACCTTTATCAATAGTTCTACCCTTACCATACCCAAAGTTATCTTCTTGAACGCTTTCCATCTTGAAGCATTCAAAAAGACTGTAGTTACAGGTTGATGGACAATCCTCAGGTGGAATTACCCAATCAAATCCTCTGTTGGCAGCAATGCCTCTGAAACCAGCATACTGAAACATCTGGTTCCCATGTCGTCCATTAGAACCAAGTCTATTATACGAAATCGTCATAATGTTTTTTCATTTCATTGAATACTTTTGCAATACCATCCTGAAGATTGGTCTTTGGCAACCACCACCCTGTGATGTATGTGTCTGCCTCATTTCTCTTATCCAACTGCACACTATCCTTAGCAGAACCTGGATTAATACTGACAGGTCTGCCAATCATATTGAACTGACCTTGAATAATGTGAGCAACTTCTTTAATACTTGATTGATTAAAAGAAGTAATGTGTAGTGGGTCTTCTGGTTTGAAGTCAGTGTAGTTTTCCATCACTGTCTCTAGTGCCTCACAGCAGTCCTCAGCATACAGGAACTGACGTTCTTCTGTACCATCAGTCATCATATCAAAATCACCAAACTCAAATCCTTTCTTGATGAAGTCAGTGATGACGTGTGCCTTTGCCATATCTTTCTCAATACCATAGACATTCCAGAACTTTACAGTAAGTCCTTTCAGTGTCTGAGTATAGAGTTCACCAACTCTCTTGAGTGTACCATAAGGTGAGTGACTCATATTACTCATCTGAGATGAAGCAAAAACAAATCTCTTATTATACTTTTCTAACATACCAAATACATTGGCCATCAATCTTGTGTTGTTGTCAACGAAGTTGAAGGTGTGTTGATACTTCTTGAGGTATCTTGAACCTCCAACATCAAACGCGAGAAAGAACACAAAATCAGAATCAGCAATACGTTCTTCCAATAAAGGATTAGGGATGAGTGTAAGGTCTTCATGTGGGTTATGATTTTTGTCAAATTCATAGACATAGTGTCCTTTATTACGAAGATATTCTGTTAGGTAGGCACCAATCTGCCCACTTGAACCCAATACTGTGATTTTCATTCAGTCTCCTTTTTCAATTCTAATACTGTCCTCGTCAAAATGTTCTGTACTGAATTCAAATAATTCAGTATCTTCAAGTGCATACATTCTGTGGCGCATTCCTGTAGGTACATGGAACTTGTCTCCACGTTCTAAGACAGCAACAGATGCCAAGTCTAATTCATCTTCCCATCCATATAAGATTCTAATCTTGCCACTTTGGACATAGAATACTTCATCTTTTTGGTTATGATGATGCCAAGAACATTGCTTGCCCTTGGTAATAAACAAGATCTTACCACAGTAATCTTCGCAGTTGACAATCCACTTTTCAAATCCCCACCCCTTAGGTACAAATTTGACAGGATTACCTGCTCTAGGTCTTGAAGAAGTCATCAGAGTGTACCCCTTTGTCGTCAATATAAAAGTCACCAGAGGGTTTACCCAAGAATAACTGATGATACTTACATCCCCACAAACTTAATTGTATCTCTGTAAATTCATAGAATTCTTTTGCAGCTAGGTCAGCAATATTATTGAACCTACCCATACCTCTAGCAGTGAGATACACAATGGTGTGTCCCTCATCATACAACTTATTTATTTTATCAATTCTACCCTGAATTGGCAATGCTTCTGTATACCTGGTCTCATTAGTGCTACCAGGTGTACAGATTGTGCCATCTATATCAACAACATATCTCATTTATATCCTCCTCTGTTATCTTATATGTTCCAAAATACTGTACTGATTTAGATGCCATCTGTACTGCTCTTTCAATTGATGTTTCAATGGGATCGCCACTGGTGACAGAGACAGCAAAGGTTGCTAGGAATACATCACCAGCACCTGATACATCATAGACATCAACAGCAGGGGCAGGAAAATGCTTTTCATTCCAGAAGGCACCTTTCTTACCTCTAGTGACAATCATCTCTGCCTCACCATTGAAGGCAAAAGAATCCATCTCCTCAAATTCATTAATCTTGATGAATGAACCAGGATAACATGTCAGGTCATTCTTCTTTGAATCAACAAAGACATATCCTTCAAACTTTTTACAAATACTATTTGCAATAGAGTATGGAATCAATCCTTTCTCATAGTCTGAAAAGATAATTGCATCATAACCTGATAAATCATCCAGAAATAAATTAGAATCTTTGATGGAGTCTACCTCTGTACCTCTGTCAACTCTAAGTAATTGACACTTAGATCTGTCATCAATATATCTTTCCTTGATTAGTTCACAAGGATCATTGGTAATTACATCTACATGCACACCAAATGATTCAAGGTTCTGTAACACATTTGCTGCCATTCCAGGACAGAACTTACTGTAAGTATGGTCAAGCACAGGAACAGGTGCCTCAGGACTCAACCTCAGACACTCACCATAATAGTATTCATCTGTGCAAGACTCACCTATCAGTAATATTCTTAATGATTTTAGTTGTTGAGTATCCATCAATTTTATCAAAGAACATTAATTTTTTAGCAAACTGACTACCAATAACTGGTTTGTCTTTGTAGTCTGACCCTACAATCATTGTATCAGGTTTGATGTGTTTAATCAAGTCGCAAAGTGCCTTATCACTACTAAAAATAAACACATCATCAACAACACTGAGAGCTAACAACATAGTCTTTCTTGTATGCTGATCATTGACCGGTCTTGACTCTCCTTTGAGCTTCTTAACCCTATCATCTGAGTCAATACCCACAGTCAACCACTCACCCTTACTCTTGGCAAACTTGAGGAGTTCTAAGTGACCAGGGTGTAGAATGTCAAATGTGCCATTCACAAACACTTCAGACCATGGTTGCACATTCATTGGAAAACTTTCCTATATTCTTCATAAAAATGATATGTTTCATCAGGGAAGAATGACTTGAAGTTATTAAGATTTTGAAGCAACTTATGAGTGTACCTATAACCAATAACTTCCTTCTCAAGGTTAGTCACAAGGTCTTGTACATTTCTATCCTGATATACAGATGCTCTATTATAAATTACAGAGTCAGGAAAGAAATGTTGCATCACATAACCACCCCAGATGTCATCCATTCTACCAACATGTGGCAGCACAGTGTAATAAGGAATTACTTCTCTAGAAAGAAAAGTATTCTGACTATTAAATGGTGAAATCTTATTAGAACAATAAGGTTCAGTCACATTGTACTTGACAATAGGTTTCATTGTCAGTCTTGCCATTGCATCAATGTCAGGATCACCATCCCACAGGTCTGCTTGCACTAGAACCTTACGCTTTTCTTTACCCTTATACTCTACTCTATGACGTTTTTGAAGGAGTTCAATAGGATATCCTCTGTGCCAAATGTCTGGTGTATTGGTGACTGACAGAGGATCAAATACATCTTCCTCTGGTTCCCACAAGTCACAAACAATCTCATTATTTACATAAAGATCTTGACCCCAATTGTCATAAGGAATGTTATCATCATCAACAGTAGCAATCACATCTGCACCCTGATTGTATGCAAAAACAAACCCAAGATTTCTCCTTTGAATGCTTCCCCAACCAATGGTTTCTGACAATTTAGGTGCAATATGGTCTTGCATATCTGGTGACAGATACACACAATCAAGATCTTGATACTCTAGATGTGGTGTCTTAAGGTCACCAACCACAACTAGTGTCCAGTCACTCATTTCAGCAAACCTTCTGGTTGCTTCAGTAGGACTATTGATAGTTGTGGTGACAATAAACTTTTTCATATTGTATGCTCTGCTCATTTCTTTACCATAATGTTAAGACCATTCCAGTATGGAAGACTCAGGAAGTCATAAGACTTAACCAGTGAATCTCTTGCTGCCTTTTCAATGTGAGGGATATAAGAAGTGTCATCAATGATAATGAAATCAAAATTATTCCTGATAGCATTCTGACAATCTCTCAGAGCACCCTCATAAGAATGATCCCCATCAATAAAGATCATCTTACGCTTGTAAGGAGCAAAGTCAAAGGTCAAGAAGAACAGGTCACTCTTCTCATTGTGGAATGTGAAACCAGGATAGCACTTCTTGATAAAGTCTGTACCCTCAGGGTGAGCATGTAGAGGTCTATGACCCAGTGGTTGAATCAGAGGGTCAACAGAATGTACCTCCCTGATGTCACTGTCATTGGTGTTCCTCTTAGAGTGAGCAGAGAAGGGTTCATCACCAGGGTCCCAGTTGTTTTCAAAGTCCCTGTTGTTAAACATAGCATCACAGAACACCAGAGCACTCTTGCCCCACAGGTGACCAATGTTTACAACCAAGTTCACATCAGCATAGCGCACAAAACCAGACAGCAAGTGAGCAACATTCTCCTTCACCCATCCAGTTTTTGCTGATGAACCTGTGATCTCTTTCAGTTTCTGAACTTCTCTGTTGATTTTAGTAACTGGCATAATTATTTGAATAATGTGTTGAACTCTTCTTTGGTGACAATAGGAGCATCAGCTTGTGGAACAAGTGCTGCTAATTCATCAGTGGTAACTTTTGGATTCTGTGTAAATGCTACCCAGGGTTCTGGGTCCACAAGTTTGTCTCTGAAATTATTAAGCATAACTGTCTGCCATGCTCTCTCCCTATCATCAACATGATAGTGCTGCTCTTCAATCATATTAAGAGCAATCAGATTAGGAGGAGACATATAGTACTCCTTCCTAAGTGTATGACAAAGGAACTGTTGGTAATGAGTCACAGCATCAGAACCATGAAACTCAATAGGATGTACCAACTTAGCAATGTCATTTCTCAGAATTGAATTACAGGCATCATGCTTCCTTACAATACAAGGAACACCTGCTGTAATCTTCTTGATAATTCTCTCATCATGTGTCCAGATGTTTGTAGTCTGAACATTGAGAGCAAGTGGATTCCAATCAGTCAAGAAGGAAATCAGTTCATCGTGTGGATTCCTACCATCCACGTGTCTAATGACAGTGTCCTCATCAGTGTATAGGATGTAGTCATACTTGTCAATGACCTTGGAGAACAAGAAGTCTCTGCCCTCACTCCACCTCAGACGCTTTCCATCAGTGTCCTTAGTAGTGTAAGTAGCATTGGGATCTTCATCAGAATGCCAGTTGAACCTGATGAAATCACAGTCATCAGTCTGCCAAAGTTCTTTCTTATCCTTTGTTATCTGATGATTGACATACTTACCTTGTTCAATTAAACATAGTTTTTTCATGGTTCACAATAAAAATCCTTGTACCTGTTGTACTTCCAATCAAGATAATCAGTCTGATTAAAAATAATACCTTTTTGCTCTACAGTGAAGAAAGATTTCCATCTTCCTATCTCACCATTATGTACATGCTTTGGATGAAAATTATCTATCCTTGAATGTTCTTTCCTAGAGTCTGTAATCTTTTTGACATTCTCAATTTTAAACTGATCTCTGTCAAATGATTCAGGAATATTTATCCTGTAGTAGAAAGCAATATCTTCAATCAAACTATCTACATCTTGGATGCATTCTTCATAACATAGGTCAGCAAACCCACTCTTGTTTGACATCACATTATCAATGTTAATCATCCAGTTGATAAACTCAGTAGAGTTCTTACCAAGTAAGTTGAAGTCTTCAAAGTTTGTATCATACTTGATAATGAATGATGACAGACAGTCTAGTACATCTCTATAACAATAAATTGATTTGTACTTTGACATATCCAGGTCAACAACCTGCTCATGATACTTATGAATATTAATATCACCAATCTTCACACCAGTAGGTGTCTCTACTGCTTTATTGTCAGTGCTTTCTTGTAGTAGTTTATAAAGTATGTTGTAGCACAAGGTTGTACCACTTCTATACATTCCAGTAATTGCGTAATCCATCATTCCCTCACATACAATGCATCACCCCAGGTTCTTTCTCCTGACAGTTCAGTATGAACATGCTTGAACCTATAATCAATAAGCAATGCATTGATTTGATCAAACAATGGGTTCTGTTCATACTGTGGGTTAGAGAATGTAACCTCTACATTCAAATACTTTAACTGTGGATTAGACAGGAAGTCCATAGCACCTGACAATATCATCAACTCAGCACCCTGTGTATCAATATTAACCATATCAAAATTATTACCCAGATTATTCCTCTCAAGGAATGTGTCTACAGTCAAAGAGTTCAGTTTGATTGTTCCTCTATAGCACTCAGAACCCCACCAAGAATGCCTTGGTTTGAGTAGAGATGACATGCCTTTGTTGCCTACCATATGACCAGCATCATGACCATAGATGATATTGAAATCAGTTTCTACATCATCTTCATATGACAGCAACTGATTAAATGGAATACTCTTCACCTCTTTAATGTTCATTGACTTGAGATTAAGAAGCAACTCCTTGTAGACATCTGGATTTGCTTCCACCCATACAACTTCATCTACTGCCATTCTATTGTACTGTGGGAGTTCTCCACCCCTATCAGCACCAATGTGCAGCACTCTTTTGATCCCTCTTGATACAAGGTACTCTTCTGTGAAACTCATGCTTTCTCTCCCATTGCCATGAAGGCATTATTTAAGTCAACCTCAGATACAAATAAGTTTTTATATCCTTTATCACTCATATATTCACGAATGAAACTGGGAACAAACACATGATTATGTTGCCTGTTGTTCCAAGGTCTCCAATACTTTTGACTATAGTCAGGAAGATAAAGAAACAAAACTCCACCAACCTTTAGTTTATCATACCAATAATCCATGGTATTTACCCAGTGAGGAACATGCTCTAGGCAATGACTTGAGAAAATATAATCAACCTCACCATCAGGAAGATTGTCAGCATCCCATGGGTCATCAAAACTTAAATCAATTGTTTTGGAACCAGGGAAAGACCACTCAGGTTTCATGCACCCAATGTCATACCCTTTGCCTTTACAGACGTGCAAAGCAAAGGGAATAGCAAACTGTGATGCATTTCCCTTTGTCTGAAATTCAGGGTATGACTCACCCTTATACTCAACTGTGTCAATCATTCCATCAATTTTTAATGTTTACTCAAGTTCTTCAGGAACCATTTGTCTCCAAAATTCCCTCTCATACTCTACCCACTGCCAAGGTTGATTAAACAATTTACCAACACAAGGTTCAGTGTTCTTCCAGTGTCTTGGATGAGCAACCAATGTAGTTGCCTTTACATCCAATGTATCTATAAGATAATTTATGGATGTTTCTACAAGGTGAATCTGCTCTGCATTCTCAAGCATCCAACACCAGTCAAATAACTTCTGTGTCATAGATGGATGCATCCATATCACCTTACCATCATAGTCCTTAGGAATTGTAAGTTCAACACCATTGTGCCACTTCTGAAATCCATAAAGTTTGTTAGCAATAATGAATGGTTCTCCATCCTTAATCTCAAGTTGATTCTTGAGTGCTTGTTCTCTTTCAGGAATACGATTGTACTTGAAGTAGTTTCTCCAATCTGTCCAATCAATTCTGGCACCATCATACTTAGATGTCATCACTTCATCCTTACCCCTACCAGGAGCAAGAGTGTATTGCTCAGAGCAATCATACACAGCAGAGTCACTTGGGATAGGCAAGTTGACACCACAATGAACATTGCCAGTGTCTAACTGATCAGCACCAGCATTCCACATCTGTGATGTGACAGGATGATATACTTCATGATCTTGTGCAAGAACCTTACACAATTTCTGGATGAAAAAGATATCACCCAGACCACCAGGTTGTCTAACTAAAATATTCATTGTAGTTTTCCCAAATGTAATCTTCAACAACTTCCATCTTTAATGCTCTCTCAAAGTTATCTTTGATAGCATCTTTTCTGGAAGTATACATATCCTCATTCAAATCTTCAATATCAAAATCATTTTCTAACAAGATAATGCCATCCATATTGAACCACTTACCAATGTTAGGTGTGCCATAGAAGATAGGAACAGTGCCACAAAGGAAACAATCAAGTAGTTTTTCTGTGAACCAGTTGTCCATGTTCTCAATAGCAACTGAGAACATATAGTCAGCAAGTGCTTCTTCCTTGAACTCAACTTCATTGAACCCTCTACCAAATAGAGGAGCATACTCTTTAAGTTGATCAACCATTTCCAATCTTGCCTTGTGACCAGGTAAGAAAGTGTTATTAGAACAAATAATAGATACCAGTTTGTTCTTAGGATAGATCTGTGGTTCCTTAATCCAGGAACCTGAACCAGGAATCCACTTGATATTCTCATGGAGTTCAACCAATGATTCATCCCAAGTGAAGATTGCATCATAGATGTTCATGTAGGTGTCAAGATTGTTCTTGACATCATCAATGAGGGATTGGTTCATCCAACCACACTCAAGGATCATACCAAACTTCTTTGCACTCTTAGTATCTTGTTGCGCAGCAGGTACAAACTTATCAACATAAAAGGTGTAGTCACCCTCTACAAGATTATTGAATGTAGTCTGCTGTGCTTGATGTCCATCATGCACCCACTCAATATACTTTGACTCCTTTGCATGGGTTGAATAACCCTTGTTGCCATTAGTCAGGTGAGTGAAACTGTCACAAAGTAGTTTAAACGTTTGCATTTTCAATCTGTCCACAAATCCATTCGTATGTTTTTCTGATACCCTCTTCAAGGGTCTGTGAGTAATCCCAACCAAGTTTCTCACGAATGAGATCATTGTTAGAGTTACGTCCTCTGACACCAGTAGGTGCATCTAATTTATAAATCTTCTTGACTACCTTACCAGAAACCTCAGCAGCAGTCTCTACAAGTTGATTGATTGTAACCATCTCCTCAGAACCAATATTAACTGGTCCCATGAAGTCTGAGTCCATCAGTCTTCTAGTCGCTTCAATGCATTCATCAATGAACAGGAAGGAACGAGTCTGTAAGCCATCTCCCCACACCTCGATTCCTCCACCCACCTGCGGGAGGTGAGCGACTTTACGGCAGATTGCAGCTGGTGCCTTCTCTCTTCCACCGTCCCAGGTGCCCTCTGGTCCAAAAATATTGTGATACCTAGCGACCCTAACAGGGATGCCATGGTTGCGATTGTAAGCAAAGTAGAGACGCTCAGAGAATAGTTTCTCCCATCCATATTCTGAGTCTGGGTCTGCTGGGTATGCTGATGATTCACGACAGTCAGGGTTATCAGGGTCAAGTTGATTGTGCTCTGGGTACATACATGCAGAACCAGAGTAGAAGATCTTAGTAGGTTGATCTAGTTTGGGACGATTGCACTCAGTCCATTCTTTCACTTCACCATCAAAGGTAGCATTCAGTTTACGAACTTCCTCAAGAACATTCAGGTTGATAGACACAGAGTTATGCATGATGTCTGCATCATTCTCACCAGTGAATACAAATCCTGCACCACCCATATCAGCAGCAAACTGATAGATTTCATCAAATGGTTTGACATATTGATAAGGTACGTTTCCATTATAGTTACCAGAATATCCTTTAAACTGAATAACTTCATTCACGATTCTTACATCACGCAAGTCAGCTAGCACAAATTCATTTGCTTCTGTCTCACCATACTCAGGATATTTAAGGTCTACACCTCTTACCCAATACCCCTCAGACCTAAGTCTCTTAACCATATGACTTCCAATAAAGCCACCAGCACCAAGCACTAGTGCTGTCTTACCATATTCAGACATAGTTACTTTCTATTACCACCTATGTATCCTACAAAAAAAGGTGCCCTTTGTCAAGAGCACCTCAGTGAGTTAATTCCATGCACGCCAAGTTATTTTTATAAGGTAATAACTAATTCCTTAGAGGGTCCTAGGACTCCACCACCTGGTTTTATGAACCAGGAAACACGAGGGTCACTGACCATCCCGACCAGTGCTGTTAGAGTCCATCCGTGACTTAATAAGATCTAGTCTAGATCTCAAGTATTCTTCAGACTCTCTTTGAAGATGTCCATAAAACATATTCATATGAGTCTGAACTGTCTTCCATCCATGATACTTTTTATGAGATCTTACTTTCATATAGTAATCATGGAGTAGAAGTTTGGCATCAGATACTGTCATCCACTCATGTATAAGAGTTAGATTGATAGCATCTTTCTCCATATCAGAGAGAACCACCAGAAAGTTTTTCAATGTTGAGTGCATCAGTCTTTTTAAGAATACCAATCAACAAATCCACCTTAGATTCTAGTGCTGCAATCTTTGCATCACAACCAGCATGAGATCCTGATGCTGGTGCTGCTTTTGGTTTTGCTTCCAAAGCACTCAACCTCTTTTCTACTTCTTGATCATACTGGGACATATAAGCACCAGTTTCTGATGTTGCTCTTTTGCTAGCCATAATAGTAAAAAATTTCTCTTACTATTTAGAACCAACTACATCTTTTACATAACACGGTACACCATCTGGGTCTAACCATTTAGGATACTCATGGTCTTCAATGGCAAGAAGAAGTTGCTCTCCATTATCAAAAAGATAGATGTCAGAATACTTTTTAGTATACTCATTTGCTTTCTGCAAACGAAAATCTGGTTTGCCATTCAGTTGAATGTATCCCCTTTGAACAAAACGATAGGGATATCGCTCATGAATGATAGTAGTTTTTGTTGAAGCAACAGACTTGGGATCTAAATCGTTCATGCAACCTCCATCTTTTCAAGATCTTCTGCAATACAATCAATCAGAATATCATAATCATCAAGAGGATCACCAGAAAAAGTGACACCATCATTCTCATAGAACTTACGTACCTTCTTGTAAAGTTTTGGGTTCTTTACATCCAGGAAGAAATCTCCTGCAACAGCAGAACGAAGAGTGGTGATGTCTTTCTTGAACTTGGAAGTGATTGTCATTGTCCTTGTCTTGTACCCTGATATTATAACTGACCTGGTGTGACAGGTCAAGTGGACAGTCAGGATGCTGTCCTATGCTTCTTGTGAGGATCGAACTCACCTTAGGCAAATTATGAGTTTGCTGCATTCACCAGATTGCTAAAGAAGCAAGTAGGACTGCTGGGAATTGAACCCAGTTTACCCCGTTATAAGCAGAGAGCATTAACCAATATGCGACAGTCCCTTAGGATCCTTCGTTGTTTTGCTCTGTGTATATTCGTAGAGTCTCCTCATCAGCAGGCATCATCACAGCAGCCTGCCCATTCTCATTTACAATTCCTATGTGCTCACCATTCTCTACCCTTTCCATCAACTCATCCCAACGATCTTCATACTCTTTTACAGTAAAGACTTCCATACTTGTTTTCATCACTGAATTATATATCAGACTACTGTGGCAGTCAAGGCTATGCCTACATCTCCTCCACCAAAGAAGTCATCTTGCATCTGTGATTGATTAGCAGTATTGCCACCTGCTACCCAACTTATGTAGATGGGGTTACCATCACCAGCAACATCCTTAGTTGCAATGATAGCACTATTTGATTCATCAAAGATATCAATACTATTATTAGAGTGGTATCTGATAGAAAACTTAGTGTTACCAGGACTTGGATCTGTCCACTTAGTGGCAGAGTAGTTAGCATTACCAGTGTTGAAAGCCCAACCCTTCAGTGCATCAATCTCTTCACTAGTGGTTGTCTGCCAACTCCAATCCCAATAGGTATCAGTATTCTCTACATTAGTCAGACCAGAATCAGCATTAGAAGTTGACCACTGACCAATCTGACCATTGATTTGAGTGGTAGGTAACAACCAGTGCATCTTGTATCCTGGTGCTAGACCATCCTTATGTCTCCATACTTGGTCTGCCTTGTAAGCAAGAACAGTTGTATTAGTTGTAATACCAACACTAAGACCACTCACATTCTCAGGGAATCCACCAATTCTCCAGTTTTCCCATGGGTTGTAGTGTCCAACTCCTTTATGAACACATTCCCAACCATATACTGATACACCCTGTGTAGTAGGAACTCTAGTTGATTCTCCACCAAGACTAATGAAGATTGGATTACCATCAAGTGCTGATGAGGATTCACCAATTTTAGTTCTTACACCAGCAGCAACTCTTTCACATACAAGTTTATTAGTTCCATACTCATACTTCAATCTCATACTTGTACCAGCACATGCAGTATCAGTACCAATACCAGCAGAGAGTGTAAATCCAGTATCTTGATCTGACTGTTCTTTTGGATAACCAAATTGGTGGAATCTGACACCATGTGTGAAATCATCAGAGTCACTATTCAAAACACCAATAACCATATTGTTCTTGGTAGCACCATTAGAGTTATCTGAAAGTTGAGTCCAAGAGAACTCTTGTCCAGGTCTCATCTTCTCACCCCAAGTGACTCTATACCTTGCATTACCCAGATAATAGTAACCACCAGACTGAGTAGCCAAAGTAGTGTATGTCTTCATTGGTTTCGCAAGTGGAACCTTACCCACTAAGGTGGTTCCCCCACCACTATAATCACGATACTCAGCAAACCACTGAGAATTATTCCATTCCCATTCCCATTGTGGAAGTTGTGTTGTGTAGGTGTTAATGGTTGATGCACCAAAAAGATATGGATACATATCACCACCATCAAGATTGGTATCACCAGTGATGATTACCTCGTCAGTATCCTCATCAAATAGGTCCCAACTATTGTCTGAGTTATATCTCCAAGAAATATTTCTTCCCGTCAGATCTAACGAAATAGCAGGATCACTTCCTGATGATATCGCTGTGTAGTTAGAGTTAAAAGTAGCGTTTTGTTCTGCCCTTAGTTCTTTATTATTTGAAGATCTCCAGGAACCAGTTGAATCACCATATGGATTAGTTGGTCCATTACCCATTCCAGTTGTTCCACCATACCCTACACCCCAGTGATGAAGTTTAGTGTCACTACCCAGTGTTGTTTTTAG